>JAEAME010000652.1_pt1 | contig 32563 bp, 17 predicted proteins | sample 8958731 | NCBI WGS metagenome assembly JAEAME01 (sample SAMN16933194, study PRJNA681113) | bioreactor sludge metagenome | isolation source: anerobic bioreactor sludge (Control) | place: India:Bengaluru | collected 2018-10-24
GTGATCCGGCACATCGTGGGTTGGTAAGCCCAGCCCTGCGGGTTGATATAGCCACCGAAGCTGCCGGAAACCACTGCTTGAGTTGCACCATTTAGGACAACGGTGACATCACCACTGGCGCCAGTCACCACCCCGCTGGGGGTAGAGATGGTACCAGCGGTGGTCAGGAAGCTGAGGGTCTGGCCGTTAAGAGGATTGCCATACTGGTCCTCCAGATGGAAGGTAACGTTTGCCCCGGAAGATGTTGCCGTCAGGACGGCATCCAGGATCGGCAGTACGGAGACGATCTCCATATTGGAGGATGCCAGGAGGTTACCGTTATCGAAGAAGACCGCATCGACCAGCACGACCGCTTTCTCATCAGGCGCCGCCAGGGTGAAGACCGCATCGCCGGAGGCGTTGGTATTGACCACCGAGGAGCCGGACTGTGAGGTACTGCTCTCCAGATTATAGATAACATAATTGAAGGTAACGGGGAGTCCGGCGGTCAGGTTCTTGGTGAGTGCCGGTAGCGAATAGATCGCAGCCGTCACATTGATGTTCTCACCCGGATTAACCATGTTAGGCGCTTCAGTTACCAGCCGGGTCGGAATTTGTATAGGAATCTCAACAAAGGTTGCTGTGACCGTCCTGTTATCGGTCATTATAATGGTTGCCGGATTATTTGTACCAGAAAGATCACCGCTCCAGCCGGAGAAACTCCACCCGGTGGATGGAACGGCAGTCATGTTGACACTAGTACCGATAGTATAAGTGCCGCCAGGAGGATCCAGAGTTACAGAACCACTACCGATAGTGTTCACAGTAAGAGAGTAGGTCTCGGTGCTACTTCCGGTAGTGAAAGACCATACTGGCCCGTCAGTAGTTTTCGAGTCATCTGAGACACTGGCATACCACTCGTAGCCGGTTCCAGCATCGAGGCCGGCCCAGTTGAAAGAAGCATTTTGGCTATTAGCGATACCGTTGTCAGTACCGATGACACTAAACGGGGCCGCGGCAACCATGGTATACGCCATAGTCATCTGGTCCGGAGACGTGGTAATAAATTCTCCGGTATTAGTGGAATAAGTGGTAGCATAAATAGTGTTGTCTGCCGGAGAAAATTTGAGCAACCGGATGATACCATTACCACCGTTAGGGTAGTCCTGATAATCAGCCAGCATGATGTGGATAGTATGACCATCATCACCCGACTCAGCCCGGTAAGCGGCACCATCATTGGAAGCATGCATATGGCCACAAAGCATCAGGGATAAGTTAGGATTGTCCTTCAGAGCATTAAAAGTGTTTTGATTGTTCCAGGAATCATTAACGTTCAGGATATCATGCTGAACCACAATGCCCTGGCGATCAGAATAGGCTTTCAATAAGCCATCCGCCCAGTTAAGTTGATCCGTGCCAGCGTTGTATTCCAGGTTGATAAGGATAAAATCAATGCCGGAAGCATTAAGTAATGAATAGTTATTGTAATTATCGTTACCGCTGGTGTAATAACCGCCGTAATAACCTTTCCCAACAAACCTGCTGGAACCAAAATAGGTACTGTAAAGGCTACTACTACCAACGTCGTGATTCCCCGGACCAACACTGTAAGGAACTCCGGCGGCATCAAGAATATCAAAAGCGATATCGGCATTATTCCATTGGGTTGTACTGGTTGACGTATTAACGATATCACCCACGCTGGTAGCAAAGACGATGTTTTCATTGACCATATGATCGGCGATCCACTGCATCTCTGCGTTTAAAACCGCCGGATAAGACTCGCTCGCATTCTGGGTATCGGGTACCACGACGATGGTGAAATTATCCCCCGGTACGGTGGCGCCAACCTGGCGTCCATAGAAGGTGACATCCATAGTATCGCCATCAGTATCATTAACTGTGACTTCCAGGTTGGGTGAAGTAGAGATACCGGCAGCGTCATCTGCAGGTTGGACGAGTATTGGCAGGCCAGGGGCATGGTTACTGGAGAAAATCACGGTAAGCCGCGGACGCTGGTTTGCCGTGCCGTATTCACTGGAGTAAAATTCCACGCCGTCATCACTGGAAGGGCGGAAAATCCAGCCAAGGTTTAATACCGGATCAATGGACCATGCAGCCAGGCTGGCCGTGACATCGATGGAATAAGTTCCGGTGCTGCTACCGTTGGCCGTCCCGATCAGGGCACCATAATCTGATGTTTGGACGCCGGCTTCACTGCCGAAACCGTTATATGTAACATTTTCAGACCAGTTTACAGCTGCTTCATTTAGCTGGCTGGAATCTCCGGAGTTACCCACGACATAAGTCAGAGTAGCCGATTCAATGGCGGCATTGACCGGAATTTGATGGAGGCCTGGACCAAAGATATCATCGAAACGGATTAACCCGAAGTTTGATTTACCCTCATTGTAAGGATCATCGGCATCCCACTCAATATGTGTTTCATCCTCAAAACTGGAATCAGGATCGCTTTCCATGATGTAGGTATCCACCGTACCATTGTACCCGGAAATCCCTTGCTGGAAAGTTACGGTTATTGGGAAATCACCGGTAGCACCATTGACAGTCACATTTTTGGCATCCATCCCGGCACTGGTATGAGTAATATTGCCACTGGAATTCCCTTCGGTACCGCGGTTAAGGCGGACGTAAATGGTAGTTGGAGCAACTGTGTCACCGGTTGGGACCATGACTATCGATGAGGTGAAGTTGCTGCCGCTGGAGGTAGAAATCTCGAAATCAATCGGCGCGGTGATGGTGATGTTATCAGTCAGTTGATTGCCAGATACGGTATAACTCTGTTCCGCAGAAGGCCTGCCTGGCTGGGTAATGAAATCTGGTAGAGAAGCCGGGAAGACATGAATACCAGGTAATGCAGGCTCTTCCTGTAGCATAAAGACGCTGGGGCCGTAGCCGTAATAGCCGCTGTTAGCCTCAATACGTATTTTGAAATCACCATCAATGCCAGGAAGGATATTCGTCCAACGAGCTACGTAACCATTAACCGTATTATAACCGGTATTGAAGTAAACCGAATCGTTACTGATGACATTCACACCAGAGGTGCTGGCATTCAGGCAGAAATCAACATCTGAAATCGTAAACTTGGAGTCACGGTTATAACCGGAATCAGCCCGGTTTGTCGTAGTGGCAAAGGAATAGGATTTCGCGGGGTCAAGGCCGGTGAAAGTCACGTCTACCCACCAACCTGCAGAACTGGCATAGTTTATCACACCCTGCATGTTAGCTTTGCCATAGAAGGTAGCATAAGCATCGGTGCCGGAATCAGGATATGCCCCGTTGGAAGTGCCAATACTAATATTACCATCCTTAGTTATAGTGACCGTGACAGCGGTATTTTCTCCAGTATCATAGTTTTTCAGTAAACCTGAAGTGGTACCAGTGTAAGAATACGGAGTCGTATTACCACCCGTAGTGCCAGCGCAGTCATTATAAGCAATCCAGTATTCCGGAAGAGTTGCAGCGGTACCATTGACCACGACAACTTTATCAACAGCTCCGGTACTGGTGTGCGTAATATTTCCACTGGAGGTACCTTCGGTACTGCGGTTAAAGCGAACATATATGGTGGTATCGGCAACCGTACCACTGTCAGGAGTTAAGGCCAGCGACGAGGTAAAACCGCTGCCGCTGGTGGTGGAAATCTCAAAATCCACGGGAGCGTTAATAGTGATGTTGTCAGTTAGTTGATTACCGGAGACAATATAGCTCTGTTCCGCAGAAGGAGTGCCTGGCTGGGCGGTAAATGTTGATAGTGGTATCCCGCTTACAAGAATAGCAGGTTCGGTTGAAGGGAAGTACTCTACCGTCAGTCTAGGCCTGTCAGCCTGCGTCGTATATTCTCTAGAACGTAACTGCTGGCCGTCATCGACATCAGTTGCGATCATCAACCAACCGTTATTAGTTAGTACCCCATCTACCCAGTCCTGGATGGTCGAAGGTTGAACAGTAACAGTGATGAGTCCGGTATAATCATTATCACCCGGCCAGATAGCATCCACAGTACTCTGAGCATCATTATTATCCGCCTGGAAATGCCGGCCGCCAATTGAATTGAAGGTCACAGTTGTTTCATCCCAAGGGACCAACATGCGATGCATATTGAATCCCTGGCCTTCAGAACTAACATAAAATTGAAGTTCAGCGGATTTGATTATCGAACCAGCCGGAATCGATGATAGGTCGAAAAGAAGTAAGGATCTCCTTTCGTCACTCGTATTTTTATCCTGTACAAAAGTTGTTTCATTACCACGTACTGTATCTGGGTTACTATCATATATATATGTATCTCTAGTTCCAGAGTAGCCATTTAGTCCGTCCTGCAAGTTCAAGACCGCGGGAGTGGTTTCAGTAAAGGTGGCGGTAATCGTCATATTGTCGTTAATGGTAAGGTTGGCCGGATTGTCAGTACCGGTAAGATCACCGCTCCAATTGGAAAAATTCCAACCGCTGTCGGCGGTGGCGTTTACTGAAACGATATCGCCATAATGGTAGGTGGCCTGGTTCGGAGTCTTATTTACCGTACCGTTACCAACCACATTTACCGTCAAGGTATATTCATCCTGGGCGAAATTAGCGGTAACAGTCTTATTGGCGTCCATGGTGACAGTGGTAGATGCGAGGTCGGCATTGGCGACATCGCCGGTCCAGTTAACAAAATGATATCCGTCAGCCGGGGTAGCGGTGATATCAACAACTGTGTTCTCATCATAGTTGTGAACGCCGACCGCCGGGTTGACTGTACCACCATTCGAGGGACTGGCAATAATCGTTAAGTCATAGGTTGTATCGATAATGGCAGGATTAATAGGTACAGCAACGATCGCCCAATATGATGAACTGGCTGCTGTCCAACTCATTGTCACTGAAGTATCAATCGCCTGTTCGACACTAGAAGCAGCTCGGGTATTCCCAACAAAACCGGTCCAAAGCCGGGTTTGACCTGTACCGGGAGTTAGAGTCTGTGTATCGTTGGAAGCACCCTGAAATACGTTGTCAAACACGAATTCGTTACCATTGAGGTTAGTTAAGGTGACACTTGCGCCGGTGCTATTCCCATTTGCTCCAGATGGGGTACCGAGCGGGGTAGTTTGATCGACTCCCTTGAAATTAGCTACACCGGCTACAATACCATTTGCCACGGCGCCGGAATAAGTTACTGTTATTGTACCTGTGACTCCACTTGGTGGATCGATTAGGCTATAAACGGCAGAGTAACGTAGCGAAGTTCCGGTTTTCTCAGTTTTTACTTCACTTAAAGGAATGGCATCATCACCATTCGGGGTAAAGGTTACTGCAGTGATACTGCTGTCGGTACTACCGCAGTTCCAGGATATTCCTACCAGCATTAACCGGTTATTTCCCGTCCCGGTAGTATGGTTGATCGTAACATTATTGGAACTAGCAGCTCCGGTATTGCTTGAAACTGCTCCATCAAGGTCAATCACCGAAAATATTGCGGTAATGGTTTTATTACCGTTCATGGTGACATTGGCCGGGTTATTACTACCTGAAAGGTCGCCACCCCAACTGACAAAATTCCAGCCACTGTCTGCTGTGGCTTCAACAGAAACTATATCGCCGTATTGGTATGTTGCCTGATCCGGAGTTTTAGAAACGGACCCATTACCAACGGTGTTGACGGCAAGTGTGTATTCCTCTTGCTCAAAGGTGGCTGTGACAGTTTTATTGCCACTCATTGTGATAGTCTCGGGATTAGTTGACCCACTCAGGTCCCCGCTCCAGCCGGCGAATTTCCATCCGGCATCCGGAACAGCAGTCATAGTCACCGATGTATTATCACCAACATAGTATGGATGGCTTGGATTCCCTTTAACAATACCATTACCACTGATATTGACTGTCAGCGTATACACTTCCCGGGCAATAAAGTGTGCGGTCACATTTTTTACCGTATCCATAGTGATGCTTGTTGGATTAACTGACCCTGTAAGGTCGCCACTCCAATGATCGAATAAGTATCCGGTATTAGGAGTTGCGGTTATTTCTACCACGTCCCCTTCAGGATAGGAATGTGTACCGATGGTTGGGGTTGTCGTTCCCCCACCAACTGGATCTACTGCTATTGTTAGATCCTGCGTAGGCCCAGTTGGGGCCGGGTTGATTGCCACTGCCACGATAGCCCAAACTACAGCGCTACCTGTTGACCAGCTCATCGTTACTGAGGCATTTGAAGCAGCATCCTTAGTACTGGCCACGCTACGTGCCTGCTGTCCGTTAACAGTCCATAGTTTTGTCTGGCTAGGGTCGACTGTGGGGTCTGTTGTACCGCCGATAAATACAGTATCAAATACAATTTCATTACCATTGAGGGAATCCAAAGTTACACTCTGTGTTGTGCCCGTAGAGCCGCTGTTTGCGCCACCATAGTTACTAAATTGATTTGCTTGATCTACTCCGGAAAAATTAGCAACGCCAGCTGCAATACCATTGGAAATAGAACTATTAAAAGTAATGGTCACGTTTCCAGTTGTATTTGGTGGTGGTTCTGTCGGACTGTACCATATTGCTGCATATCGTTTAGTTGTTGAAAGAGTTTCCTGAACAATCTTCTCCGTTAAGTTAAGAACTGAACCGGATCCATATGTGAATGTTACAGAAGATATGGTAGTTGCATTTGAACCACTATTCCAAGACACACCAACCAACATAAGACGGTTGCTACCGCTGCCAGTTGTGTGGGAGGTGATGGTGAGACTGCTGGCGGCGGCGGTGGTTTTATTAGTGGTCACTGCTCCGTCTACAGTGGCAGCCGCATATGCAGTCTGGATTGTCGTTGCCGTGACCATGCTGACCAAAATCGTAAAAGTTAATAACATACTTAGTATCTTTTTCTTCATGTCAACCTCCATATGTCTAGTTGTTGTGTCTATGTTAACGAATTCGTATCACTATTATTGTTGGTAGTTACAGGATGCTTTCTTAATGATCGACAGCACCGGTAGGACGCCCTGGAAATTCCGTCCCCGTAAAGGTTTTCGTGGCCCGCGTTACTAGGTTGAAATGGATAGCATTTAAAAGAAAAATAGTCATCAATATCGGAATCGGGAACTTCTTTACTCTAATATCCAACCTTACCTCCGACATTACTATAAGAGACTACTTCTTGACAGATATTTCTGTTGTGTATTCGAATTTACTTTTTTTAATCATCAATACACCGATAACTCAGGTAGCTGAAGTGATGGATGAAGTATCCATCACTTCAGCTACTTTTGAAGACGTTAGTTTACAGAAGTGATCCGGCACATCGTGGGTTGGTAAGCCCAGCCCTGCGGGTTGATATAGCCACCGAAGCTGCCGGAAACCACTGCTTGAGTTGCACCATTTAGGACAACGGTGACATCACCACTGGCGCCAGTCACCACCCCGCTGGGGGTAGAGATGGTACCAGCGGTGGTCAGGAAGCTGAGGGTCTGGCCGTTAAGAGGATTGCCATACTGGTCCTCCAGATGGAAGGTAACGTTTGCCCCGGAAGATGTTGCCGTCAGGACGGCATCCAGGATCGGCAGTACGGAGACGATCTCCATATTGGAGGATGCCAGGAGGTTACCGTTATCGAAGAAGACCGCATCGACCAGCACGACCGCTTTCTCATCAGGATTCGGGAGGGTGAAGACCGCATCGCCGGAGGCGTTGGTATTGACCACCGAAGAGCCGGATTGTGAAGTACTGCTCTCCAGCATATAGATAACATAGTTGAAGGTGACGGGGAGGCCGGCGGTCAGATTCTTGGTGAGCGCCGGTAGCGAATAGACCGAGGCGCTAAAGTTGATGTCGCCACCCGGATTAACCATATTCGGCGCATCAGTTACCAGCCGGGTCTGGATATTTCCAGAACTCTCGGTTTCAACCGTGATCCGGCACATCGTGGGTTGGTAAGCCCAGCCCTGCGGGTTGATATAGCCACCGAAGCTGCCGGAAACCACTGCTTGAGTTGCACCATTTAGGACAACGGTGACATCACCACTGGCGCCAGTCACCACCCCGCTGGGGGTAGAGATGGTACCAGCGGTGGTCAGGAAGCTGAGGGTCTGGCCGTTAAGAGGATTGCCATACTGGTCCTCCAGATGGAAGGTAACGTTTGCCCCGGAAGATGTTGCCGTCAGGACGGCATCCAGGATCGGCAGTACGGAGACGATCTCCATATTGGAGGATGCCAGGAGGTTACCGTTATCGAAGAAGACCGCATCGACCAGTACGACTGCTTTCTCATCAGGTGCCGCCAGGGTGAAGACCGCATCGCCGGAGGCGTTCGTGTTGACCACCGAAGAGCCGGACTGTGAAGTACTGCTCTCCAGATTATAGATAACATAGTTGAAGGTGACGGGGAGTCCGGCGGTCAGGTTCTTGGTGATTGCCGGTAGCAAATAGACCGCTGCCGTCATATTGATGTTCTCACCCGGATTAACCATATTCGGCGCTGCAGTTACCAACCGGGTCGGAGAAAGGGTAGCTACTGAAGCCGGGTTAACAGGAACGGCAGCGATTGCCCAGCGGGTAGCGGTCGAGCCGTATTCTGCGGTCGTCCAGCTCATGGTAACGGATGAACCCGTTGCCTGCTCGGTACTGGCCGCACCGCGGGTATTGAAACTGCCGGACCCGGTATAACCGGTGACGTTCCACGCCGTGGTCTGTCCGGCGTCTGGGGTCAGGGCGTGAGAGGTGCTGGAGACACCGATGAACACGGTATCAAAGACCATCTCATCGCCGCCAAGTCCGTTCAAAGTTAACTGCGGATTTGGTGTACCGGAGGAGTTAGTACCGGTGCCGACGGCACCGTCGGGAGTCCCCAGTGGACTGGTTTGATCAACCCCGGCAAAATTGGTTGCCCCAGCAACGATACCATTCGAAACAGCACCCGAGAAGGTGACCGTGACCGTTCCGGTGGTGCCGCTGGGCGGATTAACCAGGCTGTATATCGCAGCGTAGCGGTAATTATCCGTAGACGGGGAACCTGACCAGTAGTACTGCTGTGTCTTCACCTCGGTCAGAGGTACGGCTGAACCACCTGAAGGAGTGAAGGTAACCGAAGAGATACTCCTGTCGGTTGAACCACAGTTCCAGGATATCCCCACCAGCATCAACCGGTCATTACCCGTGCCCGTGGTGTGGCCGAAAGACATGCTGCTGGCACTGGTGGCCCCGGTACCACTGGAGGAGGCACCATCTATAGTGACATTTCCGGTAGGAGGATCAGCTTCGAAATTAGCAGTTACCGACTTGTCAGAATTCATTGTAACGGTAGTAGAAGCCAGGTCAGCATTAGCCACATCACCGGTCCAATTTACGAAATGATAACCGGTCGATGGTGTGGCCGTGATATTTACGACCGAGTCTTCGGCATAAGTATGAACACCGACCGACGGGCTGGTAGTACCACTGCCCGTAACGGCCATGGTTAACTTATAGGTAGTACCAGATGTCGGGGCCGGGTTAACAGGAACAGCAGCGATTGCCCAGCGGGTAGCGGTCGAGCCGTATTCTGCGGTCGTCCAGCTCATGGTAACGGATGAACCCGTTGCCTGCTCGGTACTGGCCGCACCGCGGGTATTGAAACTGCCGGACCCGGTATAACCGGTGACGTTCCACGCCGTGGTCTGTCCGGCGTCTGGGGTCAGGGCGTGAGAGGTGCTGGAGACACCGATGAACACGGTATCAAAGACCATCTCATCGCCGCCAAGTCCGTTCAAAGTTAACTGCGGATTTGGTGTACCGGAGGAGTTAGTACCGGTGCCGACGGCACCGTCGGGAGTCCCCAGTGGACTGGTTTGATCAACCCCGGCAAAATTGGTTGCCCCAGCAACGATACCATTCGAAACAGCACCCGAGAAGGTGACCGTGACCGTTCCGGTGGTGCCGCTGGGCGGATTAACCAGGCTGTATATCGCAGCGTAGCGGTAATTATCCGTAGACGGGGAACCTGACCAGTAGTACTGCTGTGTCTTCACCTCGGTCAGAGGTACGGCTGAACCACCTGAAGGAGTGAAGGTAACCGAAGAGATACTCCTGTCGGTTGAACCACAGTTCCAGGATATCCCCACCAGCATCAACCGGTCATTACCCGTGCCCGTGGTGTGGCCGAAAGACATGCTGCTGGCACTGGTGGCCCCGGTACCACTGGAGGAGGCACCATCTATAGTGACATTTCCGGTAGGAGGATCAGCTTCGAAATTAGCAGTTACCGACTTGTCAGAATTCATTGTAACGGTAGTAGAAGCCAGGTCAGCATTAGCCACATCACCGGTCCAATTTACGAAATGATAACCGGTTGATGGCGTAGCCGTAATATTTACGACCGAGTCTTCGGCATAAGTATGAACACCGATTCCAGGATTAGTTGTTCCAGTGCCCCCCGGAGATACCGCAATTGTTAAATCATATGTGGGCCCTTGAATATTGGGGGACATATTATACGAATAAGCCGGGGTTGAGCCGTTGTAGCGGATGAAGTCGACGGTGGTTTGGGAAGGAGCGACGGTAACCTTCAGACGGCCGGCACCCTGGGTAGAATCAGCCCAGATCGTCTTGCCGGCGTTGCCATTGGTAGTATACATTCCGAATGAACCGGCAAAACTCGCGGAAGGGACTGCCTGATAAACGATACCATCCAGCATCTCATAAGCATACTGGTGATCGTGGCCGTGGAAGAAAGCAGTCACGCCATTATCGATGAAGATCTGGTGTACCGGAGTTCCGTTCGGATGTTCGGCATCGACTCCCCATCCGGGCCGCTCGGTAGAAAAGCCCCAGGTGGTCCCATCGGTATTATTGCCACCCCATTCCACCAGATGAGCTGAATCAACCCCGCCATGTCCGTAATTCACCTGGTTCGGACTGGAAAGGTCATTGCCGCCCACGATCTGGTGGGAGAAGATGAATTTATATTTGGCATCGCTGTTTTCCAGAGTCGTCTTCAACCAGTTATATTGGTCCAGGCCCAGTGTCCAGTCCCATTTGTCCCCGGATCCGGTGGCATCGGTCTCGCCACCACCCACTGTGGTGGTATAGGGCTTGGTCGTGGTGGTCCAGTAAGGACTGATGACCACAAAGAGGGCATCGCCCCAGGTCCAGGCATAGTAGTCCTGCTTTAGTTGGTCGCCGCTGAGATATGAATAAGTACTGGTATCACCAGTGTAAAAAGCATCAGGGACAGGATTAAGGAAAAATTTCTTCTCGGCGTTTTTACCCATCACCGGAAGGCTGTTAGCGAGTGTCCCCTGGAGATGCCAGGCTTCCTGCTGTTCGTGGTTACCAGGAGTGGTGAAGATAGGCGAAGAACCACTAATAGTATTGAGGAAGGAGAGCGTATCCTTGTACTTCTGTTCGGCCGCAGCGATATCACCCAGGGTAACGCTGGTGGAACCGTTGTCCATGGCAACGGTATCACCGAGGTCAATCAGAAAATCGGGATCATCTGTGTTAATGCCGTTCAGGGTACTGGTCCAGTTGGACTCATTACCAAGCATGATATCGATATGAGAATCGGTAGTAATATCGAAAGTAAAGGTACTTCCCTCTGATCTTTGTGTCCAGAAGGAGTTTGCGGCGCGGGTGGTCCAGGTGGATCCCCCGTCGGTACTGTACCGCATATGGTAGAAATACTGGGTGTTGGCAATCAGGCCGTCGATAACAACAACCTTAGGTTGGCCGGCGGTAGCTGAAGTGGTGGCGGTTTGATCAGGATAAGAGCCACTAGAAGTCCCATATTCATAGTAGAGGGATATATTGGCATCAGGAACTATACTCACCGAGATCGAAGTATCGGTAGGGCGCCCGAGAAATTCCGTCCCTGTAAATTCAATCGTAGGCGAAGGTATGGCTGAGGTTCCGCTAACCGGGATATTCTTGGAAGTTGCTCCAGTACTGGTGAGGCTGATACTTCCACTGCTGTCTCCTTCGGTCGCCCGATTAAAACGCACGTAAATCGTTGTTGATGTGACAGTTCCCCCTGACTGGACAAGAGTTAGTGATGATACATATCCGCTGCCACTCGTCTTGGTAATCTGGAAATCATCAGGCGCTGTAATGGTAATATCTGAAGTCAGATTAATGCCGCTTACAAATATATTCTGTTCAGCCGATGGTGTCCCGGGGGTGCTGCTGAATTCAGCCAGTGTGCCAGTTACGGTAATCGTTGGATCTGTCGGAGCTTCATAGGGTTCAATATTGTACGAATAATTGCTGGTTCCGGTATTCGATGATGAGGAAATATAATCAACCGTCACTTGAGATGGAGTCACTGTAAGTAATAGGTGTCCCGGACTACCAAGTTGTTCGACGGTATTATAAGTGGTGTGATTCCCTTCAGAGTAGATACCACTGAATCCAGATCCACTTGTACTGGTTTGTGGAACTTCCTGGTAAACGATCCCATCACGAGTTTCATAAACATACTGATGGTCATGGCCATGAAAATAGGCACTAACACCGTTTTCGACAAATAACTGGTGAATAGGTGTACCATTGGGGTGTTCCGCATCAACTCCCCACCCCGGACGTTCTGTACTGAAACCCCAGGTGGTACCGTCAGCATTATAGCCGCCCCATTCAAAATATCCGGCAGCTTCAGCTCCACCCCGTACATAACCCGCCCCGCCACTGACGCTGTTGTCGGGGATACCGCCAACCATTTGATGAGAAAAAACGAACTTATATTTGGCAGTACTATTTTCCAAGGTTTGTTTGAGCCAATTATACTGTTGTAGGCCAAGGGTCCAAGTCCATTGGTTCCCATTAACTGTCTCATCACTTTCTTCACCAGCGATGAAGTTATAAGGGAGATTCATCGTGTACTGGAATGGGTCGATGACTACAAATAAGGCGTCACCCCAGGTCCAGGCATAATAGTCTTCCCGTAATTCATCACCGCAAAGGGTTTCATCAATCCCGGTCAGGGTATCGGTACTCGCTGAATAAAAACTGCCGTTCGTTGGTGAAGGGAAATACCGTTTCCGGGATTGTATATTACCTATCGCCCGGCTGAATGGAGTATCGTCGATATTCCATCCTTCTTCTTCCTCATGGTTACCTGTAGTAATAAAAATCGGGATAGAGTGGCTTAAAGCACCAAGGTAACTGGTGCCGCGCCATTGCTCGTAACGGGCATCGTATGCCGCCTGATTTTCGGTAGCGGTATCTATCATAAAGGTATCGCCAAGATCAACCAGAAAATCCGGCTGGTTATTTGAAATATTCGTTCTTAAGTTAGAACTGAAGCTCCCGTGGGAATCAGACATTACTACGAATTTGTAGGTGGTTCCTTCATCCCGCTGGGTACAGAAAGAGCGTTCTGTCCGAGTGACCCAATCGGGCTCTCCCGGTAAATGATACTGCATCTGGTAGTAATATTTGGTGTTTGGGGTTAATCCGTCGATAGTGGCTTCGCTGATCTGTCCGGCTTCTGCCGTTATATCTCCCGTTTGACTGGTATTTGCACCAGGGGAAATACCATATTGATAATGGTATTCGATCGTCGATGCCGGCATGATATTAATGGTGATCGAGGAATCAGTCGGCTTACAGAGTAATTCTTCAGCAGTAAAGGTGATTGTGGTGGCCGCTAAAGCCACTCCCTGTCCCAAAGGTAAGAAACTGGCCAGTACCAAACAGGCTAAAACCAGGTATAAGAATCTCCCGAATTTCATATTACCTCCTCCAGAACGAATGGATATAAAAACCGGCTAGTTTCTAGCCGGTTTCACTATTAGCTCGTTACTGCCCAAGTGACCAAATATAGGCAGTGATTCATCGCTTCTAATGTACATTATGTCAATTAAATCACAAGCGTAATAGTACGATAGTAACATCTAGAATTAATCGGTACAAGATTACTTTAATTCACTTAACTTCACTCTAACTCTCTATTTTTCGAAAATCTGGCCATTTCTGTCATAGTACCAAATTACTTTCCCCCTTTTTCTCAGATCTGTGTTTATCAAATTTCTTCGTCCATTGATATTTCTGTTAATACGATCTGCCATACATATCATAACTATCGTACCCCGGCTGAATAATACTTATGTAATCTACTACTAAGGACCCGGCTGTATTTTAATAGAAATACGGCCGAATGATGGTCAGTTTGCGTTGGTACTGTTACTGTTCATGAGATTAGTATGTTCATGTGTATCTGCTCCTACAAATCCTCACGAGATAATATTGAAGGCCGGTGCGAAATACTGGGCAGCTCTATTTCTGGTGATACTGTTGTTTTTTCTGAGCTCTTCACCGTTGAAATCATCTTTTTCTCAAGATAGTTCTATAACGGCACAGGCGCGATGTATTCCTCAGATCCAGGATACAGAAAAAAATAACCCCTCTACATTGGAAACGGGGGCTTGGCTACGCTGGCAACACTCCCCAGTTATTTCTGTAACAGGGATATCCGGAGAATGGGATGCGGCAGGGATGGCTGCCAAATCATGTGTACGAAATGGAGATCTGTTTCACCTGTTCTATCAGGGAGATAGTGGTACCGGTGGTTCCGGCAGCCTCTTGATCGGTAAAGCCACTTCAATTGATCTGGTGAATTGGACGAAATGCGAAAAGCCGCTTTTTTCCGTTGGTACACCGGGTAGTTGGGACAGTTATTTTGTCGGTATGCCGTCAGTGATTATGGTTGATTCAATCTGGTACCTGTTCTACGAAGGAAACGATGGTAATCACAGCAATATCGGTCTTGCTTTGTCTACTGATGGGCTGGATTTTCGTAGAATAAAAAACGGTATCGACGGTACTGCTGTAGTACTACCGATAGGACCTCCGGGATCCTGGGACGATAATAACCTGGGTACTCCTACCATCGTCCGTACCAGACCCGGAGACCCATATCGATTTGCTTTATATTATACGGCTCAGGATGCTGCTACCCTGACTGTCCGTACCGGGGTTGCCTTCTCCAATGATCTGATTTCGTGGGTCAAAGAAAAGGATAATCCCATCCTGGATAACGGGGAGCCGGGGGAATGGGACGGTGGTGACGTTACTGCCAGCGATGTCCTGATAGACGCCGATGGCCACTACACGATGCTATATTGCGCCACCGGTAAATATTGGGGAATCGGTATTGCCCGGTCCAGTGATGGCGTTTATTGGGAAAAACATCCGCAAAATCCGGTCTTGATCGGGAGTGGTACAGGTTTTGACGCTGAAAATGTCCAGTTGCCCCTATGTCCTGTTACCGGGCGTATCTTGTATTCTGGGGCAGGCTCTTTATATCAGATCGGCCTATGTTCAATCAATCCTGACGATGTTATCGCCAAGAATCGCGATCTACCGACTTACACCGAACTCAACAGATAGGCGACTTTATTGTGGTTAGTCCCTGAAAACAAAAAAGTCGACGAAAAAAATGACCGTCCTTATGACTGCGGGTCAGTGACAACCCTGCGTTATCGGCAAGAATTAGTAAGTAGGAAAAAACAAATACCTGCGGTAAAGCATCTCTTGGGATATGGCACGGATCTGATTTCATATTTCCCTTTGGTAAAATTGACCCGGAGAGCGGCAACACCACTATATATATAATAGATGTATGGTCTAACACCAGAGGAACGAGCATCGTGACCATTTTAGGGAATTCGCGGTAAGGTTACGAAGCGAAAAATAAGGGTCAGTGTCACCGGTCCAGGAATGATTCGTCCGCAAACAACGATCAGGGTTAGTTATCGCTGCTACAGATACAAGAAGACCAGCGGTTTGCGTTAATCAGTCATGAAACTGAGCGCCGCACGGTTTTCCCGGGATACCGTGAGGGCCAATCTGCGGTTACGGCATGATAAGCTACCTTTAATTTGCCGCGGGGAGCACGGTTAAGGGAATCCCTGTTTTCGTTCATCTAGCGGGAGTTTACGTGATATTCACTTGTGATATCAGAACTTATTGTCAAGGTTATTGCAGGTGATTTTCAGGTTCACCGGCATTTGATGACTGATTCCGGGTTCCATTTTATTTTAGTTGGATACTCACCGGTTTACCTGAACCCTTTCCTGGCTTTGAGTACGATTCCCGGTGCTGACAGCAACACAAGATATCAGGAAACCTACCGGGGTAGTGTCTCCCTCTTTCAGCACGACCACATGGACCTCTGACTCATATAAGCTGCCGTCTTTTTTCAGCATCGTTACTTTATCAGAGGTGGTCTTCCTCGTGATGAATGTTTCTTCCAGGTTGTTGCGGAACCTGGTCCTTTGTAGTGGATTTACCAGGTCGGTGACCGTTTTCCCCAGCAGTTCTTTCTTATCGGTATATCCTAATAGCTGAGATTTAGATTCATTAATTTCCGTGATAACACCGGCCAGGTCCGTCACGATGATCCCATCGACGGCCGTTTTCATCATGCGCAGTAACTCCTGCTCATTCTTCTCTTTTCCCTTCAGCGCCAGACGTGACACCTCAAGGGCCTGGAAGAGGCTATTCACATCTTTACTGATATGCGCCAGTTCATCATTACCCTTAACCGGCAGTGTTTTCGATAATTCACCCTTCCCGGCAACGTCGCCGATGTAAGTACCCACCCGGTTGACACGCGCGGTAACGGTCTTAGCCAGGAGCAAGTTAATAAGTACTGTTGCCAGCAGTAACAGGATCGTTATTGAAATGAGAAAATAGTGTGTCGTGATGATACCCCGATCATAGATATCCCGGGGCACCACCACGCTGAGCAATAGCGCCGGCTGACCCTCGATGTCCCGGATCAAGGTGGAACCGGCGATATGCTTTGTATCAATGATCTCCGTGGTCGTCGTGGTTGCCGGAAGGGACGACTCCGGAGAAGATGGCAGGAGTGATGGGTAATTCTCTACGGGAACGATCGATACTGGTAACAGGACCCTCTCGCCAAGGTCAGTCAATACCTCGGGGTCCAGGAATCGGGCCATGATCATGGTTCCGGCCACGGGACCCTCCCCATCACTGGTCACGATCGGCTGCGAAGAGAGCATCAGTGGCATCTCAGGTAAGATCAGAATTCCTGACAAACCGTCATCCGGGTTGTTATGATGTGATAGTCCGGTGGTCGACAACTTCTGGATCAGGCTGTCGGGGATGGCCAGGTCAGTATGGTCAGATAGATCAAAACCCCGGTGGTATACGATCTTGCCGGTGGTATCGATTATAAAAACAAAATTCAAATCGCAATTAGTGAGTGTCGTTTCGGTGAAATTGGTCCGGATATATGCCTGGTTAACCTCCGGATCACAGACGAAATCACAGGTATCGTCCCAGAAAGCATAATCATGGCTGAGAGTGTTGAGGCTCTGTATGCGGTCACTTAAGGCATTACGTGCCCTTTCGGCCATCTCCACAGCCCGTTGTGCTTCCAGTTTCTGGAAATCCCGGGTAAAAGTGAGTTGCGCTATGGTGAAGATCGCCAGGACAAGTACCACGGCGGTGATTATTATGATAAGATTGGTCTTCCATCTCAGGGACATCGATGTGTTCTCTCCGTCTGTTGATTGATATATCGCATCATGCGGTCGGTATCGGTCTCATCCCGTTATCTTTAAGTACGCAGATGGACTGGCGGTTTACCCCGGTGCCAGGAGCGTGAAAGATAATGGGTCATTCAGTTTTCTTCTAAGTTCAGTAATTATCACCGGGAGGCTGATGATCATTGATATCCTCCTTAAGTTCGCTTAACGGTACTGCCAGGAAGGCGGCCACCACGGAAGGATCGAACTGGGTCCCGGAACAGCGCATGATCTCGGTAATAGCTTCCTCCACGGTCATCCCGGGCCGGTAAGGCCGATCTGAAGTCATGGCATCAAAGGCGTCCGCCAGGGTGATGATCCGCGTACTTAACGCTACTGGCGAGCGCGGGTTATCCGGGTTATCGCTGTCATAGCGGCGGTGGTGAAACTTCAGCATGTTCAGGATATTTTCATTGACGATCGCTTTCACGATGAGGGGGCCCAGCTGAGTATGCTGCATGATCTGGGCATATTCATCTACGGAGAGTTTATCCGGCTTGTTCTGCACCCGGGGATCGATGGCCAGCTTGCCGACATCATGCAGCAAAGCCCCCCAGCGTAGATCATCGATCTGTTCCGGGGAAAAGCCCATCCTCCGGGCTATCGCCACGGATATCCGGCCCACCCGGCGGGAGTGCCCCGCGGTATAAGCATCTTTCGCTTCTAGGGCGGTTACCAGGGTATCCACTGAATCCAGATAAAGCTTACGGATCTTTTCGGCCTGATCGGCGACCTTATCCTCAAGCCCGGTTTGGTAAGCTTTCAGCATCGCTTCGATCTGCCGTTTCCGGAATACTTCTTCGATCCTCCTGATGACCGCATCCAGATCGAGCGGCTTGAAAAAATAGTCCTGGGCACCCCGCTTCATGTACTCGACGGCGATCTCGGGCTGGACATCGCCGGATATGGCAATGACGGCGGTGCCGGGGTATTTCTCTACCAGTTCGGTGAGGAGATCGAATCCGGTTTTATCCGGGGTCATGACGTCCAGGATGGCGATATCGAAGGGGCGGGAACTGAGTTGGGCGAGCGCTTTCGAGGGGGTATCGACGGCGAAACAATGGTAGCCGGCGCTACTGAGGCGGGTACATAAGCCCGGAGACGAATCGATATCGTCCACGATCAGGATCGTGCCCTGTTTCGGGTTTACCGTGGACTTTTTTTCCATCGCCGATCTATCGTTTTACCTGTCTTAAAGCAACTTTAATTACTTCGAATTACCTAACATACTTATTATTCATATATTCTCTTCAATAATAAATCACCCTTTAGTCATACGGCAGTGAACTTTAGTACTCTGCTGATGATATATGCGGCAAAAACGCTTACTGTCTCCAGTGACCGTGATGCATTAAAGACCGGGATTACACGGCCGGACGGGAACGGATATCTAATCTCCTCGTAGACCCCCGGAGCCACGGTGTGTATTTCAGGGGTGGTGTACTGCTGTTACCCGCTGAGGTCCCGGTACACCGGGCAGGCCGGACAGTAACGGAAGCAGGCATGATTGCCCAGGGAACTGATGCGGAAGGTGACCTCGGGCGGCAGCGGGGCGCGCCGGGTGACCAGTTCTCTCCAGTCGGTAGGGTTCAGGGCGGGGAATTCGTCCGCCAGATGCTGGCAGAAGTATTCGATATCGGTCAGTGCTAAGGCGACACTACTATTGAGGAAAGAGCCCAGGGCGGGGCCCCTGGCCGGCAGTGGCTGGAAACCGAAAGTACCCGGGAAGTCGGAGGACTCGGTCACCGTGAACGTCTTGTCTTCCCGGTAGCGGGCGATGAACTGCCGAACTTCACTTAAGGTCCGGGCGGCCGCCGCCATAGCCCCGGCATGCCGTTTTACCTGGTCGGCCAGCACCACATCCGCATTTTCCTTGAGGCCAGTGTCCGGCAGGATGCGGAAGACGAGGGACCGCCGGAAATTGTCCCCGGCGGGTAATCGGTCCGGTACTTTCCGTCCCGCCCCGAGGAGATCTACCGCGTTTTTCAGGGAATTATCGGTGACGTCCAGGTACACCTCGGTGGTAGCCAGGCTCTCGTGACCCATGAGTTACTGTACCGCCCGGACACTGCCGCCGAGGTTGATGATGTCGGTAGCGAACTTATGGCACAGCATATGGATATGAATATCAATGCCGGCCTTGCCGGCCCAGTAGGTGATCTTTCCGGAGACGGTCTTGGCCGCGAGGGGAAAAACACTGTCTTCCGGTTTTTGACCACGGACGAAATCGGTGAGGACCCTGTGGACGTTATCGTTCAGGAAAACTTTACGTTGTTTGGAGCCTTTACCGTGGCATACCACGAGATATGGGGGATCATCACTGAGGCGGAGGTCGCGGATGATGAGGTCGGCCAACTCCGCCCGGCGGAGGCCGGTGTGCCAGGCGGTCTTAATGAGAACCAGGTCCCTTTGCAGGCTTTTCTTATAGGTGTGTTTGGCCCGCATGGCAGTTTCGATGCGGGCGATGTCGTAGTCGGAGGCGCTCCGGGGTACAAGCTTCACGCTACGGATCTTAAAAGGGATGGTCGAACCGTCGTACCACTTGAAAAAAGCACTGAAGACGAAATAGTAGCGGGCCCGGGTATTGGGCACCAGGTGCGCATAGCGGCTGAAGAAACGGGTAAAGAGGGCCATGGTGGGGGGAAACTCACCCAGGTGCTGGTGGAACTGGTCGAGGAGGCGGGTGGTTTCCAGGTACCACTTACAGGACTTGGATGCTTTTACGATATCCAGGTATTCACGGAATATCTGGGTGTTGGGTTTACCGCGGTTAGAAAGGGTCTGGCCAAGTCATCCCCGAATAAAGAGAGTATCAGTTCCCTGAGGGGCAGGCCTTCGAGAACTAGGGAATTTCCTGAAAAAGCGGGCGATTCAAGATTCAAACTTGAGAACCCAGTCTTAATCGACAGAATGTTTAAAGAGCGATGTTGGATACTGATATCTCCCGCCTTGCGGGAAATAAGCCGCCAGGTGATGCGTCACCGCATCATCCGCATACCTTAAGGCACCCGCGGCTACCAGGAAGTACCGAGCGGCAACAGCGCTCTTTTTCAATCACGGGCAAGGTCCTGGCAAACCTTACACGTGTGACAGAAGGTGAAGCGGGCGTTATTCCCCAAGGCGGCGAGGCGGTGGTGGACCACCTCCGGGAGAGGCTCTTTACTGGTTACCAGTTCATGCCAGTCGGCAAGTCTCAGGTCGGGAAACTCCGTTATCAGATGCTGGAAAAAATAAGTCACCTCCGGGAAGTCCAGGTCAACGCCGCCGTTCAGGAACGAACCGAGTACCGGTGGATTTGCGGGCAGCGGTTGGAAACGGAAAAGGGCGGGAAAATCCCGTGACTGGGTGACGCTGAAGGTCTCGCCTGCACCATAGCTGCGGATGAATAACTGCACGTCGGCCAGGGTGCGGGCTACCACGGCCATGGCGTGGACGTGTTGTAGTATCTGGTCAGCAAGCATTGGATCTTCGTAACGTTTGAAGCCGGGCTTCGCCATGATACGGGCGACCTGTGCCTGCCGGTCGGCAAATGGTCCCTCCGCTCTGAAGGCGGGATCTTCCAGACGTTCGATGGCCGCACGGCGCTGCTGGTCGTTGCGGCCGAGATAGCGCTGGGTGGTGGTCAGGCTGGTGTGGCCCAGCAAGCGCCTCAGTGTCTCCAGGTCGGTCTCGGTGTCCACCACTTCCTGGGCGAAGAAATGGCGCAGGGTATGGCAATGGATATCGACGCCGGCTTTTTGGGCCGCCCAGCGTATCAGCCCGGAAAGACTGGAAGCCTTCAAGCCAAACAGGTTTTCCCCAGGAAGACGGCCCTTGAGGTATCCTTCCAGGGCGAGCGCCAGCGAGGGTGTCAGGTCCACGATGCGGTCCTTCATGCCTTTCCCCATACGCACCGTGAGGTAACGCTGTGACAGGTTGATATCGCCCACTTTCAGGTTGGCGATCTCAGCCCGGCGCAAGCCGGTCTTGGTGATCATGTCGATGATGAGGAGGTTACGGGAGATGATAAGTTTATGGGTCTTTTTACTGGCCATCGCCGCTTTCAGTTTCTCGATATCGGCGGATGCGACATATTCAGGGATGGTAATGGGGACGCGGATCTTGGTATCCAGGGGGTCGCCGTACCAGGACATGAAGCCCTTGATGATGGAGTGATAGCGGTAAAGCGTGGTGGGCTTACGGTCCTGGAAGCCGGCGAGGAAGCTGGCCGCTAGTTCGGCCGAAGGCGGGAATTCCCCCAGGAAAGCCAGGAAGTGTTTGAGCACCCGCCGGGCTTCCTCCAGGGCTTCCGCGGACCGGTGCCTTAAGATGAGCTGGCTGTCGTAGAGCGCGAACAGCTCGTGGTTCGGCTTGTGACGTAAGCGGAGTTTTCGTTTGCCCTCGGTCCCCAAAAGCATCTCCAGCATGTCGCGAACAGAAAAATTTTCTGACAAAACATCGCAGGTTCTGGGCCCGGCAGGATTCGAACCTGCGACCAATCGGTTATGAGCCGACCGCTCTGCCACTGAGCTACGGGCCCTTAGCATCTTGAATATATTACAACAAACACCACGCTTATTAAAGTCCTTATAATGTAATAAAAATGTAATATCTTTCGTCGGTTATTTGATAACAATTTGACTGCCATGATGATACACTTGCTTGATTCTGTTGAAAGGTACAAACGGTATGGAACTGGTAAATGCTTCTTGGGTTTGACGAAGTGACAGTTCCTGTTTCATGCAATATGAGTGATAAGAAAAACGACAGATTACAACGTATCCTGGTGGTCGATGATGAGCCAAGGATTTTAAGATTTGTCAAAACGAATCTCTGTTGTTGCGGTTTTGAGGTTATTACCGCATCAGATGGCGAAAACGCTCTCAGTATGATTAATTCCGAGAAACCGGATTTAATGATACTCGACATCTTTATGCCGGGACTCGATGGTTTCGAGGTTCTTCAAAGGCTCAGGGAAACAGAAAATCACAACGGTTCTGCACATATGCCAGTGATTGTTTTCAGTGCCCACAGTTCGGTTTCTACCAAAGCGCTTGATCTAGGTGCTGACGATTTTATCGCCAAACCTTTTCAACCGGAAGAAATGGCCGAGAAAATTCGGAAAACGATCACCCTCTCCGTATAATAAGTTCAATCGTCCTCTGTTCAAGGCCAAGTTGTGGCACCGCGATTTGTAATCTTGTTCACTTCATGCTAAAACAATAACATTTATGCTATTGGCGGTAAATGAATCATGTTGCAAGAACCTGATTACTTGGAAATATGGCGCAGCCTGGTAAAACACAGCGGCAGTAACTTCCCCCATGCTTTCAAACGTAAAGATCAAGCGGAAGCTTATGAAGCATCGACACGGCGAAAAAACATGGGCCGGCGGGATACCCTGTTGGAAAAGGTAATTAATGAAATCAAACCTGATTACACCATTCTGGATATCGGTGCCGGAACCGGCCGTTGGACTATACCGCTGGCGAAGAATGCCGCCAGGATAACTGCTGTCGACCCATCGGAAGCGATGCTAACCATTCTTAAACAAAATGCCGCAACCTTCGGAGTAGACGACAAGATCGAAATAATTCAGCGACCATGGGAAGAAGCCGAGGTGGGTTTATACGACTTCGTAATATCATTTCATGCGATTTATATGAGCCCTGATTTTGCTGGTTTTGTGCACAAAATGGAAACTCATACCAAGAGACGCTGCTACCTGGGATTACGTCATTTCCCCATCGATGGAATAATCCAGGAACTCTCCACCAAAATCCACGGAACCAGGCATGATTCTCCTAATTTCATTATTGGTTATAACGCTTTATACCAGATGGGAATATATGGCAATGTAATTATCGAAGACTTCCAGCATAACTGGATCGACGATACCACCGAAGATGCTTTCGACCGGGCTAAACGCCACCTGCTGATCGAAAATACCTCCACTCATGATACGCTGGTCAGAGACACTCTGAAACGAAGGCTTATATCACAGGAAGATAAGTACCGGTGGCCGGACAGCATGACGACAGCCCTGGTGTGGTGGGAACCGCATACCGGTAATCATTAACAATTCCGTTTTCAATTTTTTCTTACTTCTTCTTAGTTTAACTGACTATTGTAAAGGTTCCTTGACATTTAGTCTGGTTTATCTTACAATTATAAAAGATCAAATTCACCGGAGTGTATAATGAACAAAAATATATACCAGACTATCCGTATCATCGTTGTGATCATCGTAGCTGCGGTAGTTAGCGGATCGGTCGTGGCCGAAGCAAATGTATTAATCCCCCTAGCCACAATCATAGGTGGTATGATCCTTATCGCCTTGTTGCGCAGGCAGGTGCAGGAGATCATGGAGGATGAAAGAAGCCACCTGATAAATGAGAAGGCAGCCCGGCTGGCGCTGGGAATATATGCGCCGCTTGCCGCCGTGGCCGCCGTATTTTTGATTTTTCTGGGCGATGATAAGTTACCACCGGACATGGGAGCAGGCGCAATTTTGTCTTATGCCACCTGTGCTTTAATGATCATATTTTCACTTGCCCACATGTATTATGAACGTAATCACTAGGTAAAAGGCAGATGCAAAATAAACTGAAAGTATTTCGTGCCATGTATGACCTGACCCAGGAAGCCCTGGCGCAGAAATTACACGTCACCAGGCAGACGGTAATCTCCATCGAAAAGGGCCAATATGATCCTTCCCTGCAGCTGGCCTTCCGTATTGCCAACCTATTCCATGTCCAGATCGAAGATATCTTTGTCAATGAAGCAAATACCCCACCGGAGAAACCAAATGAATGAGACGATACAGCTGGACCAAATTAGTAAATGGTTAGGGAAAAAACAGGTACTGCAAAACATCAGCTTTACCATAGCCAAAGGTGATATTTTCGGTTACCTGGGCCCAAACGGAGCCGGCAAAACCACCACCATGAGAATCATCCTCGGCCTGCTCAACCCTGATTCGGGGACAGTATTAGTACAGGGGAAAAACCTGACCGGGGATACTGAAGCCCGCGGTAAAGTAGGAGTATTACTGGACCGGGACGGCCTCTACGAACGTCTTACGGCATATGACAACCTGCAATACTACGCCCGGTTATATGCGGTGAATAAGCCGAACAAAAGGATAGATGAGTTACTGGGTATGATGGGACTCTCCCAGCGTAAGCATGATAAAGTGGGTACTTACTCGAAAGGGATGAAACGTAAACTGGCACTGTCCAAGGCAATCATGAATCAGCCGGATGTCCTGTTCCTTGATGAACCAACAGCCGGCCTCGACCCGGAAGCCCAGAAGATGGTAAGGGATTTACTTCTGCAGTTATGTCAAAAAAACAATATGACCATATTCCTAAATTCCCACGATCTTGATGAAGTACAACGCATCTGTTCCCGGGCCGCCATAATCCAGAACGGTATTATCCGGATTTGCGACCGGATGGCAAATATAACCGGCAAAGATAAGCTTGATATTATCGAAATCAAACTCGCAGATCAAGCCGAAACCACCCGGGCCGTCCAACTCCTTAATACAATCGATGCGGTTTCCCATATCGACCAAAAGGAACCGGGGCAGCTAGTAGTTACTTTGGCAAAGTTCAGTAAACCATCCGACCTTTTACCCGCCCTGGTCGGTAAAGACATCAAGGTAGAAGAAATTAAAGCCGTCAGGCAATCACTGGAAGATATCTACCTCGAAATCATGCATCAGGAGAAAACGTATGCATAAAGTAATCGTGGTTTTTCGAAAAGAGTTAAAGGAGTTGTTGGCGAACCGGACCACGATATTATTTAACCTGGTATTTGCAGTTGTTTTTGCGGTTATATATTCGCAGCAAATCGTGAATGCGAAAGCAGGAAATGGTTCCGTAGACGGAGCGATATTTTACCTGTCGCTGGCGATTGCCCTGTTTACGGCATATATGTCCACCGGGCAAATCTTCATGCTGGAAAAACGTGACGGCGTGATCGAGACCTTGATGTGCGCCCCCGTCACACTGCGGCAGATATGGTTGGGCAAAACGTTAGCCGGGTTAGCACCATCATGGCTAACTGCCTTACTGGCTGCATTATTATTGATCATCATCCCGGGGGTACAAACCAGACATCTCATTACACCGGATATATCAACCATTTTCCATATCATATTTACGGTACCGGTATTTATCGCCGCATTTACCGGACTATTAGGATGCGGGCAACTCTTTTTAGGCATGCGTGAGAACCGGCTCCTGAATTTTGTCTTATTTGCCCCAGCTTTCGCCGTACTATACGGGTCCGGTTTTTTGTTGATGAAAGGCATTAATGTCTCATGGATCTATACAGGCCTGGTATTCAGTGGTTCTCTATTGTTATTTGGGTTAGCCGTGCTCCTGGCCGGCTTTTTAAGCCGTGAAAGAATAGTAACCACACTAGCCTGAAATGGCGTAAACTTTTGACAGCGTATTCTGAATATTTTGTGCCGGACTACCTTCCGGGTTGATATTTTGCTTCTCCGGAAATTGACAGAATTACCCTGTCTGATTAAAATTCGCTTTTGGATTCCCGTAAATATATAGGAGACATACTCATGCTCGTTGTTATGAAAAATGGAGCTACCGAAGCTCAAGTACAGGCAGTTATCACCGAAATACAGAAGATGGGGTACCGCGGCGTTTCCATGCCTGGCGCACAGCGGACCGCCGTCTGTGTGATAGGCAACCAGCATCCCGTGGATGGTTCGCTGTTATTAGCTATGGAAGGGGTTAAGGAGACGATCACAGTAACCCGGCCTTTCAAGTTAGTCAGCCGTGAAACCCATCCCGAGTCAACCGTAATATCGCTTGGTGATGTCAAGATCGGAGGCGGTGAACCGGTGATGATGGCCGGTCCCTGCGCTGTTGAGAGTGCAGACCAGGCTTTAACCATCGCCAGGTTTTTACAGAAATGCGGCGTGAAAATCTATCGCGGCGGCGCTTATAAGCCGAGGACTTCTCCCTACAGCTTCCAGGGACTTGGCATCAAAGGCCTGCAGATATTAGACAACGTCAGGGAGGAGACCGGACTGCTGATTGTGACCGAAGCCACCGACAGCGAAAACCTGGAAGCGGTGGCAAAGCATGCCGATATCGTTCAAATAGGTGCCCGTAATATGCAAAACTACTCACTGCTCAGGCTTGCCGGCCGTTTATCCAAGCCGGTATTACTGAAACGGGGTTTTGCTGCCACCATCGATGAACTGCTGATGGCCGCGGAATATATTATCACGGAAGGGAACAGCCGGGTGATCTTATGTGAACGGGGAATACGTACTTTTTCAGATAATACCAGGAACACTTTAGACCTGGCTGCAATCCCGGCAATAAAGGAACTCAGCCATCTCCCCGTAATCGTTGATCCCAGCCATGCTGCCGGACGCCGTGATTTTGTCATCCCCCTGGCTAAAGGGGCTATCGCGGCCGGAGCCGACGGCCTGATTGTCGAAGTCCATCATGACCCCACCCATGCTTTATCTGATGGGGTGCAGTCGCTTTATCCCCAACAATTTGAACAATTGACACATGACATCGCGAGGTTGAAATCATATCTTTAGAAACACGCCACTGAGGTATCAAAGGCTGAGCGGTAATTCGACGGTAAATTTTGCCCCTTTCCCCAACTCGTTCTCGGCGAATATTTTACCGCCGTGTCCGGTCACTATCCCATGACATATGCTCAATCCTAAACCTGTCCCCTTACCGACCGGTTTGGTTGTATAAAAGGGATTAAATATGCGGTTCAGGTTCTCCCTGGTGATCCCCGGGCCGTCGTCAATAAATGATATCCTGATACCTTCTCCTATTAATTGGGTGGCAATCTTTAGAGTACCACCGCCGTGTGCTTCTTTCATAAAATATTCAGCATTAATAATGATGTTCAGGAATACCTGCTGCAACTGGAAATAATCCACCTGCGTTTGCGGCAGATCTTCGGCCAAACAGGGGATCACTTTGATATTATTCAACTTGTGGTCATAAGCCCTGATCTCGAGTACTTTTTTGATGATGTCATTTATATTAACCGGTTGCTTTACCGTAGGGTGTCTCCGCGCAAAGGTCAACATGTTCTTCACTACTTCAGCCGTACGTTTAGCTTCACGGCACATCATCTCGACATCTTCCCGGATACTCTCCGGCAAAGGCTGTTCCATTAAGAGTTCCGAGAACCCGATGACCGAAGTCAAGGGATTATTCAGCTCGTGGGCCATACCGGACGTCAATTCTCCTATCGAAGCTAAACGATCGGTCGCCATCAGGTTTTCCTGCATTTTTTTCTGTTCGGTAATATCGCGTATTATCCCCAGGATATGTTTACCATCGGGTAAATCGAGGATTTCTCCTGAAATCACACAATTCTTTACTTCGCCGGACTTCATACGTAAATCCAATTCCATGCGTGGGGCTCTCCCCGATATTCGTTGTTGTTCGAAATATCGGTCACGGTCAGTGGGATCACACCACAAGTTTAATTCAAGAGTGGTTTTGCCGGTCACTTCCCCAGAAGTGTAGCCTGTTAGATAAAGAAAACTTTCGTTAACTTCAACGATACGTCCATCCATTATTGAAATCAGGGTTATGGCATCAGGACTATTCCGGAATACTTTGGCGAATTTTTCTTCCGAGCGGCGTAGTTCATTCTCCATGTGCTTATATTCAGTGATATCTTCGTGTATCATCTGAATGCATCGTTCACCATTCCAGATAATGGCTTTACTATTTACCCGGACGATGCGTAATTGGCCGTTTCCGCATATCATTGTGATTTCCCGAGCTGGTGGGAGCACAAACGAGTTGCACAGTGCATACATTTCGCGAACTACAGGAAGTGATTCGGGGGCAAAAGCCTGTTCCCGCGGGATTGAAGTCAGTTGTTCAATAGTATCAAATCCCCACATACTTAACATGGTATGGTTAACATACAGGATAATTCCCTGAGCTGAAACGATCTGGACGCCAAAGGGAGACATTTCGAACGAGTTGCGGAAATTTTCTCTTTCTGTAAGCAAAGCTGTTTCTGACCTCTTTCGGGCGATTATTTCGATACTAAGCTTGACCGACTGCTTCTGTAATTCGCGGGTCCTCTCCTCCAGCATTACGGTCATTTCCCTTTGCCTGCCAGCCAATCCGCTGAAGAGAAAACCAAGGCAAATCACGGCCAGTTCGATCCCGGCGATAGTCAAATTCAAATCCAGCAGAACTCTCGACAGGATAACCGGGCCAACCATGAGACAGATCAAAAGTCCATACCTGGTTCCATATAACCACGCGACTAAAAGGACGGTGATCAAGAATAGAAAACGGTAGACGGAAACATAAACAAACAGTACCGGACTCGTCAATGCCGGAGCAATTACCGAACATATTTGCGGAGCATAACAAAATAAAGCGGCCGTCACGGCCATGACAATAATCAATGAAATAGTACATTTACGCTGCAACCGGGCTACAGTTATTATGGTATCGAATATCACGGTAAAACCCGACGTCAACGATTTCATAATAGTTTGGATCAGGGGTTTCTTTGGTACCGTCATCATTTTCGGTTTGTCTTCAAGATATACGATTTATCTTATTTTGAACCATTGTAAATAATGTCCCGATTTCCTGTTATTGCATCATTCGCCGTTAATGACTGACCAGGTCATAAAATATCGATAGTATCTATCCGTTGTATTTTGTTTCACCTATAAATTAATACAACCTATTCATATAAGTAAGATATGAAGGGTTCATCTTTCTTATACTATTAGTTCATTTATAACATTTACTATACTTGATTTAAACATAACGTTTTCCACTATCAAATCGTTGTGGATAAATCTTTTTCGTGGCTTGAAGAGGGCAACAATGCAGGCAGCAATGCCTCTTTAATAACGATACGATGGCTTTACAGATTAGTGCGGACAGCTCAGTTTTTTCGCCGATTATCTACAGGTTCCATATTGCAGAGTACTATTCAAGCAGTACTATGTTCCCAGCCTTATGCTATCAATCAGGTACCATCGTCTCATTTAATGTTAATTAGAGTAATGTACAATAAGGCTAAAAGGATAATCTTCGTATTATTCATCAGGTGATAATTAATGTATTGTCCCCAATGCGGTAGGCAAAATCCGGACAGCAGCAACTTTTGTGTCAGCTGTGGCGCGGTATTAAGTGCGCCAGTGACCAGTTATACCACCGCTGCCGTTGCAAAAAAAAGCAATCCACAGGCTACTACCGCGCTTATCCTGGGCATTCTCGGCCTATTTTTCGGCATCGTTTCGATTCTGGCGATCATTTTTGGAGGGATTGGCATCCACCAAACTAATAACGATCCTGATTTGGGTGGTAGAGGAGCGGCTGTCGCCGGATTAGTATTGGGTATTATCGGGACGCTCGGGTGGGTAGTAATCGCTTTTTTCTATTTTATCTTTCTATTGTCCTATATTCCTTATGAATAGATACCACACTGTTTTTAATACCCTGATTTTTGGCAAGAATATCGTTGTTAGTAGGAAAAACAAGAAGAGGCAGGTTTTTGACCTGTCTCTTTTTGAGGTGGGGTTTGTTTAGGTCGGTATTAGCACTCTTAGCGTTTAGTAGCTGGCAGTTAACCCTTATGTACCTGACCTATTGATGTTTATATTCTATCTGATATGTTCCTTGCTGAATAGACCCAAAAGTACTATATCGGATAGCCAATTGTATCAGACCAAAGTAATAGATTTTTGAGATAAAACCAACTGACAAATACTTGATTCATACGTTGCTGCTTAAATATGCCGCCGATGCCGGCACAGGTAGACAAAGAGATCCTTGTGCTTGAAAGCAAATAATCATGATATGGTATTTGAGTAATTCGGTATTAAATCTGTCAAATAATCTGACTTATGGCACAATTTCAGTACCCAATTTACCCGCTGCCTTTATCTTTACTCAAAAAGAGTACTTTGGAAATATTTGATGATGTAGAAATCTGAGATAATCGTGCAGTAAGCGGCAATTAGTGCAGTCCGATATTTTGGTTATTATTAATACCGCCTGGAGGGTAATAGCGTACTCCAGCACTACATACTTGATAAAATAAGGATGAATGCAACACTAAAAATCGAATATACATTATGTTAACTAAATATGACCGTAATAGAAAGGATATCTACTGTGGTTACTCAATTAAAGGATATTATCCTGAGGCAAATCAGTGATACCGGTTGGGTTATGCCAACATGAAACCGGTGAAGCAATAACCGTTAAAAATTGGTTGAATCTGGATTTTAGGCCGTATTCAGGTGGAAAAACGGCTCGGTTGAAATAATATGTCTTTATCCCGTAGTGTTAAGTACTTTTTCAGCAAAGCATTGAGAAAGGTAATTCTTGGTGATACCCAGCGAACAGTTAGTTTTTTCGATCGATCTCATGGCATCAGTTTCGATGCCGGTCACAGCGCGGATGGCATCGATGATTTCCGGGATCGTGATAGCTTCATTATGAACCTGGAATACCAGATAAATCTCATTCTCCTGGACGGACAATGCATCTTCCCATACCGCCACCTCCCAGAGGTCGTTACGCGGCCGGTCCAGATCACGCATGAGCTCAATCACTGAATTCAGAGCACCCAGTCCGTCATCCGCCCTTACGAAAGCAAGGCGCGGTTCTTCATAGAGTGCATCGTGGACCTGTTTAACAGTCAGGGCATGGTTAGTTTCCACCATGGCATAGTGGATATGACTGAGATTATGGGGGGCGGTCCCTGCCATGGTCGTGATATTCAAACCTCGTAGAACCGTTCTGGCATCCGGCCCCTGGTGGCTGGGAACCTTGGTTTCCGGTACCACGGTATTAATCATGCCACTATTATGGCTTTCCCAGGGGTCACTGGCCCGGCGCATCAGTACCACCCTGGCTTTTTTTATCCAGTTGCGCCTGGATAAAGCATGCATCACCCGGCACAAGCCGGTCGTATTACAGGACACAACCCGGACGAATTGCCTGTTTAGTGCTTCATGATAATTAACTTGAGCCGTGAACGAGACGCCGGTCAGATCGTGCTTTTCTCCACCCTGGAAAACGGCTTTGATGCCGGCTTTTTCATAAGCCAATTTATTCTTCGCTCCCAGGCCTTTGGCCGTACAATCAACCATAACATCGACCTGGTTGATCAGATCATCCAGGGTCCCGGCGACGTTGATCGACATCGCCGCGTGCAGTGAGATGGGATCATTGTCGCAGGTATATACCGGATAACCTTTCACCCCGGCTACTCTGATCCGGTAGTCCAGTTTATGATAGGTGACCCCTGTCAGTTCCATATCATCCTGAAGGACAACGGCATCGGCTACCCGTTTGCCGATTACCCCGTAGCCATTTACTCCAACACGTACTTTTCTGTTCATATAGTGTATTCCTTAAGCGTGATTCAGGTGAAATCCGGTCTTTAGAGAGTCATCCTTCTCCAGGCTTCATATCCAGGGTATCGTTACATTGATGGCAATGTGGACACCGGATGATCATGTTACAGATCGCCAGGTTAGGCCGGGCGTGCTTGATCAAAGCGGTGCCGCAATAACCGCAAACTAAATCGACACTACCGTCACCGGTAATGGCAGGCGATGCATTCGGCACCAGGATGTACTTTCGATCGATATTGTCTGTTGATACCACCTTCGCCTGAATAACTGATATCATGACCTGCCCCCCCAACTTTTTCCTTGGTTATTCGGTTTTTAAGATTTCACCCGCATCAACAGGTTTTCGTCCAGGATGTGCTCGTTTCATATGCCGGATCAGGGTTTCCAGATCACCACAATCAAGACCACAGCCAGGCACCTGGCAGATATATTGCTTTGCGATGGCACAGCGGTACCTTCTGGGATTGTTTTTCCTTTTCAAGACCATCGTCAAGGTAATCCTCCCTGCTTACCGGTCACTGTCTTCTCCATAGTTAATTCTTTGGTCAACATCTCGCCGGCATGGCAATGAGTGCAGGGCCGATCGGCACAGAAAGTGACCGCGCTGTCATCAAGATACCTGACGATCTTCTCTTCAGCGCCACAATTCCAACATTTG
>JAEAME010000653.1_pt1 | contig 32550 bp, 51 predicted proteins | sample 8958731 | NCBI WGS metagenome assembly JAEAME01 (sample SAMN16933194, study PRJNA681113) | bioreactor sludge metagenome | isolation source: anerobic bioreactor sludge (Control) | place: India:Bengaluru | collected 2018-10-24
TCTCAATATGTCTAATTTATATGTTCAAAGTCTAATTTAGTTTGACTATTGACCTTTTTCAAAATTTCTTTTTGTATTTATTATCATTAATTTCCATTTGCAATTTCTTTTGCTATTCTAACTGTATCAGTCTCATAATTAACTACAATTACATCTAAACCTATCTTTACTATTTCCTCCCAGTCAATTGACATTTGCTTTGTCTTATTAAAAAAGCCAAATAGTTTTGTATTTTTATCTTCAATATATAAGGATGTGATCTTACCTTTTTTTGCATCGATTTCAATATCAGTAAATCTTCCAATATTTTCACCATTTTTTACATTAATTATATCCTTATCAATTAATTCAAAATAGCTAATCATTTAACTCACGCTCCCCCATAATAAATTATTTAAAATTTCTTTCTAATTTGTGATAATGCTGATTTTTCAAGCCTAGAAACCTGTGCTTGAGAAATACCTATTTCATCAGCCACCTCCATTTGAGTTTTTCCTTTATAAAATCTCATATCAACAATCTGTTTTTCTCTATCTGTAAGTTCATTAATACTTTCTTCTAAGGTCATTTTTTCAACCCATTTTTCATCTATATCTCTTTCATCCTTTATTTGATCAAAAATATACAATGCATCTCCTCCATCATTATATATTGGCTCAAACAAAGAGACAGGCTCTTGTATAGACTCAAGTGCAAAAATAACATCTTCCTTATCAATATTTAGTTCCTTAGCAATTTCTTCTATAGTTGGTTCACAGGATTTTAGCAGTGTCAACCTTTCACGTACTTGTAGAGCTTTATATGCTGTATCCTTCATAGATCTGCTAACTCTAATAGAGTTGTTATCTCTTAAATATCTTCTAATTTCACCTATTATCATTGGAACAGCGTATGTGGAAAATTTAACATCCAATGATAGGTCAAAATTATCTATAGCTTTTATCAGTCCCACACAGCCGATTTGAAACAAATCATCAACAGGCTCGTTTCTGGAGTTAAACCTTTGAATTACGCTCAAAACAAGTCTTAAATTACCGAATATAAATTCATCTCTTACTGCAGTGTCACCTTCTTGTATCCTTTTAATCATATCCCTCATATCAGATGTTTTTATCTTAGGCAGTTGTGATGTATTAATACCACAAATTTCTACTTTGTTAATAATCATTGTTTTACCCCTTTATGTTAAATTATCCCCCATGTTAATTATTGCCTTACATAATGCTTTTATACATTAGACAAGATATAATTATTAAAAAATATAGTATCTATACAGCCTTACTAATATCCTTTTTTAATCTTTTTAATATTTTTTTCTCAAGTCTTGATATATACGACTGAGAAATTCCAAGCATATCAGCAACCTCCTTTTGAGTAAAGCTTTTACTACCCATCAATCCAAATCTTAGCTTCATAATTGTAAACTCTCTTTTATTTAGCTTCTTTATTGAATCGTCTAATAAATTTAAGTCTACCTCTGTTTCTATATCCTTGAATATTAAATCCTCCTCTGTCCCAAGTATGTCAGAAAGTAATAGTTCATTACCATCCCAATCAATGTTTAGAGGTTCATCAAGAGAAATTTCTGATTTAATCTTACAAATTCTTCTCAAATGCATCAAAATTTCGTTTTCTATACATTTTGAAGCATATGTAGCTAACTTAATATTTTTTTCGATTTTAAAGGTGTTTACAGCTTTAATAAGGCCTATTGTACCAATAGATATAAGATCTTCTACATTAATGCCTGATGACTCAAATTTTTTTGCAATGTAAACAACTAACCTTAGATTGTGTTCTATTAGTTTTGATTTAGCTGATGGATTTTCAGATTTTTGTTCTAAGAATTCCCTTTCTTCTTCTGATGTCAAGGGTGGAGGTAAAGAATCATTTCCTCCAATATATAGCACTTTCTTTCTAAACCTCAGTTTTCTAATTAATATTGTATATAATCTTATGTACCATTTTCTAATAATATTCTTCTGCATCAACACTTCCACCTTTCCAATCAAGTATTTTTTTATAAAGTAAAGCTTGAAATTTATTTTCATCGCTTAATGTTTTTGGGTAAATACCAACAATACAATTAATATATCGCTCATTTCCTTTGTATTTAACAATTGTTTTACTTGGTATTACTCCAATCATATACTCATCAACACTATTAATAGTTTTATACTTTAGTAAGCGAAAATTATAATTATGCAACTTTTTAAACATAAAATCAATCATATGCTCAGTACTGTTCTCATAGGCTTTTTTAATATCTTGGAAAACTTCTGTTCTAAACAATTTTTTTATACAATCAATATTTGCAATTATAACAGGTCGTTTACTTAGAGCATCAAACATTTCATTACCTGTATCAATAAATCCTACAAGTTCAACACTATTCCCATCAAGGCATATAACTATATCTCTAAAATAATCATTATCAGTTTTATTTTTTTTAATCTCATAAAACACATATTTAAGTATTAAAAAAGCAATAAATATGGATGATAATAGCAAAATTATAGTCAGTCTACTACTAAATAAATAATATGATAATAATATTATCCCCATAATAAATATAGATAATGTGTAAAAACATAATATATATCTAAGATATCCTAAAAAGCCCTTAGGAGAATGAGCAACAGTTAACATGAGCACTGATATTAAAAATTTAATAATATAATTATTTATAAATTCTCTATCTATAAAAAAAACTGCAATACTATATACAAGTCCAATCAAAGTGGCTGAAATTATTCTCTTGTAATTAATCTTTTTATAAAACAATGACCCTGTAATATAAAGCAATATAAAATCAACAACAAATTCTTGAAATATAATAAACTCTATATAGTATTCCATTTTAACTCCTTAATCATTATAAATATCTAATTTGTTAATATTATCAATATTAACAAACAATATTATAAAACAAGACTTTCAAATATTTTGTCAAATTTAAGTGGCAAAATAAAAAAGTCTCAATTTTTTTTACAAAACTGAGACTTTTATTATTAAATTATTATTCTAGAACTAAAGCACTCCTAAAGAGTGTCATTGTTTTAAAGAAGAACCATAGGTTCTTCCCAAGAGTGTCGTTCACGACACTCTTTAGTCCTCTTGTTCGTTGCAATCATGTTCATGATGACATCCACAGTTGCATTCGTGTTCATCATCGTCTTCATCAAATTCAAAATCATCATCGAAATCAAAGTCATAATCTTCATCTTCGTCGTCTTCATCACCGAAAATTTCTTCTTCGATTACTGATAAATCTTCATCTAATAGATCTAAATACTCATTTACATCATCTTGCTCTTCAACTATTTCTTCCATGCTTTCAGCCATTTCTTCCAAGATATCAATTAAAGCTTTGAACAATTTACCTTCCTTTGTATCTTCTTTTATGTCTAATCCTTCTGCCAAACCTTTAGCGTAAGCAATTTTTTCAAATAAAAAATCCATGTTATACCTCCATTTTAGTTTAATTAATATTTACTCTTTTACTCTTGACAGGTATTCTCCTGTTCTTGTGTCTATTTTCAATTTGTCCCCTATTTCTACGAATAATGGAACAGTTACAATAGCTCCTGTTTCAAGTGTTGCAGGCTTATTAGCTCCAGTTGCAGTATCACCTTTAAAACCAGGCTCTGTTTCAGTTACCACAAGCTCAACAAAGTTTGGTGCTTGAACCTCAAATGGCTTTCCTTCATAAAACCTCATAACTGCATTTTCATTTTCCTTTATGTACTTCATTGCTTCTTCTACTTGATCGCGATTAAGTGGAATTTGCTCATAAGATTCAAGGTCCATAAAATAATATAATTCACCATCATTATATAAATATTGCATTTCTTTAGTTTCTATATGAGCCTTTGGAAATTTATCAGTAGGATTAAATGTTTCAACCCTTGTTGCACCTGTTTTAATATTTCTAATTGTTGCTCTAACGAAAGCTGCGCCTTTTCCTGGTTTAACATGTTGAAAATCTACTATTTGCCAAAGTCCATCATTCCAAACCATAGTAGCGCCGTTTCTAAAATCACTTGCTATTATCATTTACTGTTTATCCTCCTTTTCTGTATTATAACCAGCACATTGCCGTTTATTCTCCATATTATATTTTAAACTTTTTTATTCAATCTGTCAATTATTAATTATGATTTGATACATATCTTTTATAAAATTTGAAATTTTTGACTTTAAATTTTTAATAGTAATTTTTTTATTTTCGAGAATATTAGCACACCAGCGATTGTAACAACTACAAATTCGCCAAATGCAACATATGCAGCATTTATTATAAATGGAAGTTCTTTAAAAAGAACTGTAAGCTCTATACCAACAAATATAGCATTAGCAACAACAGGTCCAAGACTTGCTATTATAAGAGACTTTATGTTATCTCCTAAATATTTTTTAACAATAATTATGTGTAATAAAGCAGCTGCAGTTGCAGTTGTCCCTACTACAATATCTATCATTCCAAGTGGACTGAAAGCATTACTAATAGCGCAACCAAGTACTAATCCAAGAAAATATTTTTTATCAATGAATACTAATAATACTAGTATTTCTGCTATTCTAAATTGAATAGCTCCATAAGCCATAAAGCTAAAGCCTAATGTTAAAGCTACATACAAAGCAGCAACTATTGCTGTTTGTGTAATAAATTTTGTTCTGTTTTTTTCCATAAAAAAACTCCTTCTATATTATTATAAAATAATCTCCGGAGCACCAAAATAACTCTTGATTTTTTAAGTGGGTGCCAAGGAAACACTGTTATGCTAATTAGCATAACTATTATTCAAATAGCTCAAAGCTCTGAGCTGCTCATTATTTAATTTCAACTTTTAAATTATACAATATAGTTTATGTTATTACAAGTATTATTTTATAATATGTAAAATTTATTAGTATTGAAAGTTAGAAAAAATAAAAGAGCCACATATCTGTAGCTCTTAATTTTAATATTATCTCTTTGAGAATTGTGATGCTTTTCTTGCTTTTTTAAGACCGTATTTCTTTCTTTCTTTCATTCTTGGGTCTCTTGTTAAGAAACCTGCTTTTTTAAGTATTGGTCTTAATTCTGCATCTGCTTGTAACAAAGCTCTTGATATTCCATGACGGATAGCACCAGCTTGACCTGTATATCCACCACCATGAACATTTACTAACACATCATATTGACCTAATGTATCAGTAATCAAAAGAGGCTCTCTTAACATTGTTCTAAGTGTTTCATAGTTGAAATAATTTTCAATATCTCTTTTATTTATAGTAACTTTTCCAGTTCCTGGAACTAATCTAACTCTAGCGATTGCTTTTTTTCTTCTACCAGTACCGATGTATTGTGCTTTCATTAGCTATTTCTCCTCCCATCCAAATTAAAACTCATATACTTCAGGTTTTTGAGCTTGATTTTCATGCTCAGGTCCTGCGTATGTTCTAAGTTTTTTGATCATTTGTCTTCCTAATATATTATGTGGAAGCATTCCTTTTACTGCAAGGTAAACAGCTTCCTCAGGTCTTTCTGCCATGAATTTTCTGTAAGGAGTTTCCTTCATTCCACCCATGTAACCTGAGTGATGTCTATGCATCTTCTGGTCTAATTTTTTTCCTGTTAAAACCACTTTTGCACAGTTTACAATTATTACATGGTCTCCTGTGTCTACGTGTGGTGTATATGTTGGTTTATGCTTTCCTCTTAAAAGCGTAGCAACTTCTGTTGATAATCTACCTAATGTTTTTCCCTCGGCATCTATTACATACCATTTTCTTTCTACTTCATTAGGCTTTGCAATGAAGCTTTTCATATTAATTGGTCCTCCTATAAATTTCCTTTTTTAATCTATGGTTAAAAAAGCTTCCGGGGCATTGGTAGCTTTTTATTAACAACCCTTTTGTGTATAAGTACATTTTATTATTTAAGTGATGCTTGATTCACAATATCACCTTATAAAGTTTACATTAATAATGCAATTCTGTCAAGGACTTTTTTGCTTAAAAATATATTTTTTTGTAGCAAAGTTCATGTTTATATTTATTGATTTTTCTTTAAACCTTCTTTTAATAATTTAAATTTCTCTTTGCTTATATCAATGACTGCATCCTTGTTATATTCTTGAGTTTCTTTAATTTCTTTTCTAATTATTCTAACATCAATAGGTGCATTTATTGCTATTTTTACTTTATCACCGGATATTTCAGAAATAATTATTTCTATAGGTTCTTTCAATGTTACATTGTTATCCCCAATTAATATTGACTCTTTAACTTTTCTTTTAATTATTAACATGAAGAGTCACCATCCTTTTCAACTGAAAATAAAGGATATCTCATTATATAATCTTCATTTTCAAGCATAGCCTGTACTGCCTGATTATTTTTAGAGTTAATAACTATTGGATTTTTAAGGTTTACAACAGAATTTTCTACATTTTCAGTAATAATTGCTATCAATATATATCTTAAGTCAGATAAATCGGTATTTTTAACATTCAACGCTGCCATGTCGTCACTAGATAGCTTTGCTTCGTAATTTGGTAATATTGCATATGGATCAACAACAACAAAATGCAAATTTTCATCATCAATAGATTGCAAATACATAATATCATCTTCTGGAGAATCTTTTAGTATTATATATCTATCTTTACCCTCAAATCCAAAAATTGATCTATTAAAAGCAATAATATCATCATCAATAATTTCAAGTTCTCCAAACTCTTTACTCGTAACTTTCATATATTTATACCTTCCTTTTAATATTTATAACATAAAATATTTTATTCTAGTAAGATTGAAAAAAATTCTTTCATTATTATAAACAAAATTTAATATAACGAAAGAATTTTAAAATTTTCATTATTACTCCCCATTAAGCATTAGCATCTATAGGCTTGTAATTTGGATCTGCGCTTCGTGGAATATATATAGGCGATCCTGTATATTCCAACTCAATTCTTGCATATTCTTTAATAATTAATTCAATACTCCCTGGTGTAAATTCCATATCCTTTTTGTTTTGCCTTATATCAAAGTATAGCTTATCCATTTCATAATTAATATTTAAGCTTGGTTCAGAAAACTCTATATCTATAGGTTCACTTGGTGTAAAACCTAAGTTAAACTCTTTGGACATCATTTCTCTTGTAAACCTCTGATAAGCTATATCTGTTAAAACACTATTGTTTAAGTGTATGTTTACCATCATGTTGCCCTCCCTTGCTAAATTAGCTGTAGCTTCATACGCTGCTTGTACTCCTTTTTTTGCATATTCAGAGTGAGATGTCATAGGGGATTTAAAGGGTGTCGAGTTACGCGCTTCAAATGTGTCAATATTTAATTTTGTTGGCTGCATCTTCATTTGCAATCCGCCATTTTCATGTCTTATTTCTACAGAAGCTTCACTCGAAGCTAATTCATACTTCGCATTATTAACTTTAAGCTCAATAGACATTGGAATGGTTTTTATTTCTATTAATGGCTCCAACATTTATTTTCTCCTCTCTTAATTTTTTAGATTATTTTATACTTTAAGTTTTTATTTTTCTAATTAATATAACATAGGATAAAAAATATATTAAAGTGAAGTCTAATTCACATTATTATGACATAAAATCAATAAAGCTTGGTTGAATAAGCTTAGTACCCATCTGTAATGATGCTGTATATGAATATTGCATCATTTTCCAATCCATAATAGCTTCTGCAGGGTCTATAAACTCAGTGTCATTAATTTTTTCGCTCAAATTAATGTTATTATCATCAGTTCTTGTTTTAATAAAGTCAAGATAATTAGTTTTAGATCCCATTTTAGTAATTTCCTTTAAAGTACTATTTTTTTGCACTTCAAAATTTCTAACTAAAGGCATCATTTTTGTATATGAAAACACATTATCAGGATCAGCACCAGTACTATCCTTGTCAAGCTCATATGTCATGTCTGTAATCAAATCATAAATATTGTTTGAAACCTTCTGTCCATTTATTGTAGATTTACCAAATCCCATAAAATTTATTCCTGGTATAGCTAAATCAAACACACTGTTTGAATCTACATTACCATTACTGTCAACTTTCAAGCTTAGACCTATATCTATATACATATTTTCTTTAGAAAGCTCTACTAATTTATTATATGCATCATTTGCTGCTGTTCCAGCTGCTGGATCATTATCAGCAATACTTACATTAACATCTTTATAATACAATTCATTTTTACCATTAGCGCCAGTTGCCTTCACTGTAAATGGTGCTTCTTCCATACTTGCTCCACTAAACAAATATTTGTCGTTAAATGTAGAGTTTAAAGTTGTAAGCATAGAATCTTGAACTTTTTTAAGCTCTTCAGATATTATTTGTCTTTCTTCTGCACCTTTATCACCATTAAGACCTTTTAAATACGAAAGATATACTGTGTTCAAGTTGCTATTTATTCCCATCAAATTACTTTCAGCAGAAGTAAAAATAGAATCTGCTTCTTTTATATTTGTAGTATAGTCTTCATTTTTTTGATACTCTCTTCTCAATCTATAAGCTTTTACAGCTCCAATTGGATCCTCTGAACCTTTAAAAAATTTTCTCCCCGTATCTACCTTCTGAGATTGTGTGTTTAGGTTTGATAAGGATTTATTAAGGTCTCTTGTGTACCTGCTTGTTAGCATTTTATTGGTTACTCTCATAACTACTACCTCCCATTACAATCCTACTCTACCAGTTCTATTAATAAGAACATCTAGAGCTTCATCCAAAGTTGTCATCAGTCTTGCAGCCGCAGCATAAGACTTATTATATGTCAATAGGCTTATTCCTTCTTCATCAAGCGAAACACCTGATATAGATTGTCTGCTTGTATCTATCGCCAACAATGTCTGTCCATATCCTTCATACAAAGATTGTGTATTTGAAATTTGCAAATCCACAGTTGATGATGTATATGAGAACATTTCTTGTAAAGTACCCTCAAACAAGAAGTTTTCATTTGTTGGTGGAGTTCCACCAAATTCATAAGTGAACTTCACTTTTTCATTAAACTTGCTTATTAAGCTAAGTATGTTATCGTTAGCTGCTGATATATCAACAGGATTTCCGCTATCATCCAACACAGGTGCTTTATTTGTATTAGTAATATACGACTTTGTGTTATCTCGCCAAGAATCAGATATTTTAATGTTAGAAGCTGTTATAACTCCTCCACCATCTGCTGCAAATAAATCTTTATTTGTATATCCAGTGATATTACCTGCTGTATCAAAGTTAGCTTTTCTATTAGCATTGTTAAACATTTCTGCAAATGTATTTGCTAGCTTATCTAACATTCCCTCATAGAATTGAACTCCTCTATCCTTAGTTATAAAGCTAGTATTATCTGTAAACTCAGCCTTATTATTTAAAAATGCTAAATACCCTGACAATTGACCTCTTTCAAGGCTACTTGTAATATCTGTTGGAACAGTTGTTGCATTATCAGCAGATTGTATTAAATTAATACTAATATCTTTGATGTTTGATTTATCTAACTCTATTTTTGAAAAGTCTTTTCCATCTACTAGCAATAAACCTCTTGTTTTAGCTGGAATTGTTGAACTGTCTGTAACCATAATATCCTTAGAAGCTATTGATACTATTTCGATTTCTCTTTGATTTCCTATTGGTTCTACTCTTCTTAATACTTCTATGTTCATATATGATGATAACTCATCAATTAAAGAATTTCTTCTATCATTAAGCTCTAACGCTTTATCTCCATGAATATTCTGACTTTTTATTTGATTATTTAATTCTGAAATTTCCGACATCAATCTATTAGTAACATTAACTGAATCTTCCAAATAAGTTGTTTGCTGTTCTCTTACTGTATCTAATTGCTTTGAGTAGTGATTAAAAAGCTGTGTAATCATAGAAGCTGCTGTTTTAACTACACCCTCTATAACAGGGTCTGAAGGAGTTGCACTTAAAGCTTGAAGCTGTGAAATCATATTTGAAAATTGTGAATCCATTCCATCTTTGCTTATTTCTCCAAATATTTCTTCTAAATCGGCAACAGCTTTACTCATTACCTCTTCTCTTCCTACTTTAGATACTTCATTTCTATATCTAATATCTAAAAATGGGTCTCTTATTTGCGATGGTCCCAAATCACTAACACCTCTTCCGATTTGACCACCATACATTGAAAATTTATCGGTACCACTACTATTAGCTATAGAATATAAATCTACTCTTTGTCTAGTATAACCATCTGTATTTATATTTGTAATGTTTTGTCCAGTTACATCTAACAGCTTCTGACTAGTATTTAGTCCTCGTTTTGCAACTTGAAACCCTGAAAATGTTGGTCTTAACATAGCATCTTCTCCTTTTAGTATTTATATCTATATTATCAGTTTTACTGTATTATTTACATATTATCTTACTTTAAATTATTTATATATTGAAAGAATTATATCTTCTTAGATATAAACTTCATTTTATTAATATCAATTTCATCTCTACTTCCATCCTTAAAATAAAGATTTCTGTTAGCTGTACTTTCATCAAGTTTGTTAAGCATTGCTTGTGTTCTATAAAGCCTTATCTGTACTAAATCCTGACATTGTTTATTCTTTTCTTTGAAGTTTTGAAGAACTGTAAATATATCATGATGCATCTTTGAAAATCTATCTTTATCAGATTCATCAACAAGTTCTATTAATTGTTTTAGAGTCTTACCTTCAAATCCAAGCTCTTTTAATAAATGCTCTCTCTTTTGGTCAAGCCCTCTTGATTTTAAGAAAAATACTTGTTCTTTAGTTACAATCTCATCTAATCTATTTACATCATCGGCTAATATTACATTGTATTTTTCTTGTTCTACAGCTATAAATTCATCATATAAATCAAGCTGTTCCTTAAGAACATCAAACAAATTATCTAATTTATTCATATTTTACACCGTCACTTATAAATCTAACATAATTCTTGCTAACTCATCAGCATCAACTACATACTTATCATCATTGATTTGTTGCCTTAAAAATTCCAATCTTCCAGCATTACTCTCATTTTTAATCTCATCAACAATCTTATTTTTTAGTTGATCAATATTAAAAGAATTATTACCTTCATTGCTGATAGGATTATATTTATTTATTTGAATAACATCGTATTTCTTTTGTGTATCAGTTTCTTTTTTCTTTATCTTTGTCAAATTATTATTATAACTAGTATAATTATTAATATTTGCTATCTTCATAATACTACCATTCCTTTCTTTCTAATAAACTCACTAATATTCCTATATATAAGATTATTAGCAAATAGTCAAATTACTCTCAAATTATATATCGTCAGCTTTATTATAAAGTTTAGTAAATCTAAAAAGAAAGTTTCACTATAATGAAACTTTCTTTATTTTTATATCTTTTTGTTATAATAATAAATTAATCTGCTTTTTCTTCCTCAATATTCTGTGATTCATCATGAGACTCTAAGCTTTCACTAATCTCTAATTGTTCAAAAAGTTCAATTTCATCTATAGAATCCAAAGACTCTGGACTTTGTTTTAATTCTTCTACTTCTAGTACTTCATTATTAGCTTCAGCTTCCTTTGGAAGATCAATTTTTTGCATATCTATTTCTTCAATTTTTGATAATACAGCCTCAATGTCTAGCATTAACACTGTTGTTTGTGTTTTTCCTGTTTTACCAACATTTGAAATAAGTTTAGTATTATAATACTCATTATTCATATTGCCTTGACCAAATATAGTAGGTATTGCTTCAATTGACAAGACGCTATCTACAATCAAACCAGCTTTAAAACCATTGTATTCTACTACAATAAGTAGTTCCTTAAGGTTGTTTTTATAGATATTAATAGAGTTATCAAGTATTTTAATTATTTCAGGCATATATTCTTGCTTAACCCTCTCTAAAACATCCTTTAAGCACTCTTCTCTATCACAATTTGCATGGTCCTTATTACAATTATTATATTCTGCTGCTGCAAGATGCAGTAATCTATGAGGTTCTTCAATCCTTTTTATATGATGTGCTATAACATTATTTTCAGGTTTGTAATTATAATACCATTTACCAAATGCACATTCGTGAGGATCAACTGCTAGTTTAAATTGCTCACCATTATTAATGCATCTATCTAATTCGTTTGTCCAATTAATATGATCCTGTTTTCTTGCAGAAATCATTGAAGAATAATCAGAAATAATTTTTTCTAAAGATTCCTCTTTAAATGTTTTTTTAAGGTCAATAAGAGGGATCATGTTACCTCTAAAATCTATAAGCCCTCTAATATAGCTTTGTATATTAGGTACTGCAGTTATATCATCTTCAAGATTAGTAATAGATAAAACATTAGTACTGTTAACAGCGTATGTATTTTTACTAACCTTAAAAATTATCCACGGAAGATCAATATCTTCAAAGTCATTTTCAAAGCCACTTTCAAACTCATCATTCATAATATTATCTAACATAATAATAAACCCTTTCCTTATTTATGATCTTAACAACTCTTGACTAAAATTATAGTCTAATTTGCATAAATTTGCAATAAAAAATTAAAATTATATTATAAATTTAACTAGTAATTAACCTCTTTTAGAAATAAACCCTCCGGTTTTGCAGTACGACCAAGTAAATTTCTTTCACCAAGCTCAATTGCTTTTTTTATACAAGCTATATCTCTTTTATTACTACCTATTTCAACTACTGTTCCAACAATTATTCTCACCATATTATACAGAAAACCATTAGCTGTAATTTCAATTTTTATTATATCTTTATCTTTGCTGATACTAGTACTATAAATTGTTCTTACTGTTGACTTAACACTTGAATTTGAAGACATAAATGCTTTAAAATCATATTCACCCTCAAGCTCCTTAAGAGAACTTTCCATTAGTGAGAGGTTAAGTTCATATGGTATGTGCCATGAACACATTCTATAAAAAGGATCTAATATTTTTCTGTTATAAATTTGATATAGATAAGTTTTTTTCTTAGCACTATATCTTGAGTTGAAATCAAGATCAACTTCCTCAGATTTTATAATCCTTATATCATCACTTAATAAAGAATTTATCGCAACAAAAAATTTCTCGGGAAATATGTTGCTATTAGTTATAAAATTAGCAACCTGTGCAATTGCATGAACATTGGTATCAGTACGACCAGAAGCTACTAAATCTACATTTTCTCCAGTCAATCTGTATATTGCAGTTTCAATGGCTAATTGAATAGTATTAACTCCATTTTGTTTTTGCCATCCGTGATAATTTGTTCCATCATATGAAATAGTAAGCTTTATGTTTTTCATTCATATACCTTCATAATTCAAATATTTATATATACCCTTATTAAATAAATCTGCTCACTATAATAGCTGCAAAATAAACTGTAAATATAAAAAGTACTATATAATCATTCTTCCTATAAATCAACTGTCTCATTCTTGTTCTGTTTTCTCCACCTCTATAGCATCTAGATTCCATTGCCATAGCGAGGTCATCTGCTCTTCTAAATGCACTAACAAACAAGGGAACTAATAGCGGAATTAAGTTTTTTGCTCTTTTTATTATATTTCCGCTTTCAAAATCTGCACCTCTCGCTTTTTGTGCTTTCATAATTTTTTCTGTTTCTTCCATGAGTGTTGGTATAAATCTTAGAGCTATTGTCATCATCATAGCTAACTCATGAGCAGGTAAACCTATTTTTTTAAATGGTTTTAATAAATGTTCTATACCATCAGTTAACAGTATTGGAGAAGTTGTAAGTGTTAATATTGATGTTCCCATTATTAGTAAAATTAATCTTAAAGCCATAAAACCTGCTTGATAAATACCTTCTTTTGTAATTTTTAGAAAGAAAATTTTAAAAATTACCTCTCCTGAAGTCATAAATAAATTAATAAAAAATGTAATCAATATTATTACGAATATTGGCTTTAAACCTTTAAGAACAAACTTTATAGGTACTTTTGAGAATGCTATAGCTAATGTTAAAAATAATACCACTAATATATAAAAAGGAAAACTCTGTATAATAAATAATGATACTATATACATAAATGTTATAATGATTTTAAGTCTTGGATCAAGCTCATGTACAACAGAATCGATTGGGTAATGCTGACCAATTGTAAGATTTTTAAACATTTCCTCTTCTCCTTAATTCATTTATGATTTCATCTCTAGCTTCTTCAACGGTAATAATATCTTCTTTAATCTTAAAGCCTTTTTTTCTTAATTCCATTGCAACATTAACTATCTGGGGTACACCTAAACCTATTCTTTCAAGCTCTTCTGCATTTCTATAAACATCTTTAGGACTTCCTTGCATATGTACCTTGCCCTTATATAAAACAATTACCTTTTCTACTAGTTTTGCAATATCTTCCATGCTATGAGAAACTAATATCACTGACTGATTATTTAATTTATGCAATTTTTTGATTTGTTCAAATATTTCATTTCTTCCTGCTGGATCTAATCCTGCAGTCGGTTCATCAAGAATTAGGTAATCAGGCTTCATAGCAAGGACTCCAGCTATAGCTACTCTTCTTTTCTGTCCCCCACTCAAATCAAATGGAGACTTATCTTTTATTTCATTATAATTAAAGCCTACAGCATGCAATGCATCTTTTACTCTAATATTTATTTCAGATTCTGATAAGCCTAAATTTAGAGGTCCAAATGCTACATCCTTTTCAACTGTTTCTTCAAACAATTGATACTCTGGATATTGAAATACAAGCCCAACACTTTGTCTGATTTTTCTAAGTTCATTTTTATCAGATCCAACATGCTTATCATCTACCATTACAGTTCCAGAAGCTGGTAGCTCTAAACCGTTTAATAATTGGATAAGCGTAGATTTACCTGAACCTGTATGTCCTATTATGCCAACAAAGTCTCCTTTATTAATCTCTATACTAACATCATCTAATGCAACAGTTCTAAAAGCCGTTTCATCACCATAAATATAAACAATATTTTCTGCTTTTATCGACATAATTCATCCACCAGTTCCTTTATAGTTATTATATCGGTTTGAATGTCTATGCCTGCTAATGAAAGCTCATATGCAAGCTCAGTAACCTGTGGAACATCTAACCCATACTTCTTTAACTTCTCAACATTTTTAAATACTTCCTTTGGTGTGCCATCAATTTTAACAGTACCCTCATTCATTACTATTACACGATCTGCTTGAACAGCTTCATCCATATAATGTGTTATTAAAAGAATTGTCTTTCCTTGTTCCTTATTAAGCTTCTTAACTGTATCAATTACCTCTTTCCTTCCGGATGGATCAAGCATTGCAGTAGGCTCATCTAAAATAATGCATTCAGAGTTCAAGGCAAGTACTCCAGCAATTGCAATTCTTTGCTTTTGTCCTCCAGATAATAAATGTGGTGGTCTTTTTCTATACTCATACATTCCGACTACATTAAGTGCATCATCAACTCTTTTTCTAATTTCTGATGGTTCAACACCTTGATTTTCAGGGCCAAATGCTATATCCTCTTCAACAATAGTAGCTACTAGTTGATTATCTGGATTTTGAAACACCATTCCAGCTGTCTGTCTAATATCCCAAAGTTTAGAATCATCAGACGTATCCATTTCATTAACATAAATTTTACCCTCAGTTGGTAAAAGTAAAGAATTTATTAATTTGGCTAAAGTAGATTTTCCCGAACCATTATGACCTAAAATAGCGGTAAATTCACCTTTTTTTATATTCAAGCTTACTCCGTTTAAAGCATACTTATCTATATTATTTAAAGAATTATCACTATTATATTTATATTTTACATTCTCAATTTTTATAATATCCATGTAAACCTCCTGTTTATATATTATGATAATATTATATACACATAGATTAAAATCTAAAGCGTATATATGATATAGTCAACTAGATATATACCATTAAAATCACTATTAAACCTTAAATATTTTAAAGCTTAACAATTATTTTAACAAATTTGCTATTATTACATTCAAATTGTTTAATAAAAGTTTAGAGAAAAGACAGGAGAAATGCCCCTGTCTTTTCACATTAGTTTAAACTAATTCAATTATCGCCATTTCTGCTGCGTCGCCCCTACGAGGTCCTATTTTTAATATTCTCGTATAGCCACCGTTTCTTTCAGCATACTTAGGAGCAATTTCTTCAAATAATTTATATACGACATCTTTGTCATATATATACGCTAATGCCTGACGTCTTGCGTGTAGATCGCCTCTTTTTCCAAGAGTAATCATCTTCTCTGCAACTTTTCTTAACTCTTTTGCACGAGTTGTAGTAGTTACGATTTTTCCATTAGTTAATAAACTTGCAGTCAAGTTTCTTAACATGGCTACTCTATGATAAGTTGGGCGACCAAGCTTTCTGTGCATACCCATGCTTAGCCCTCCTTATGAATCTAATTTTCGTTTTTTCTCAAAGATAAACCTAATTCTTCAAGTTTTTTCTGTACCTCATCTAAGGATTTTTTACCAAGATTTCTTACTTTCATCATATCTTCATCTGTTTTATAAGTAAGCTCTTCTACAGAATTAATTCCTGCTCTCTTTAGACAATTATAAGATCTAACTGATAAATCAAGTTCCTCTATTGTCATTTCTAAGACTTTTTCCTTAACATCTTCTTCTTTTTCAACCATTATCTCAACTTCGTTAACTCGTTCAGTTAATGCAATGAATAAATTTAGATGTTCGTTCAATATTTTAGCTCCTAATGCTACGGCTTCAACCGGTTCTGTCGTACCATTAGTCCAAACTTCAAGTGTCAACTTATCAAAGTCTGTTTTGTTTCCAACCCTAGTATCCTCTACTGTGAAATTAACCTTTTTAACCGGTGTATATATCGAATCAATAGGAATAACACCTATGCTTTGATTTTCTTTCTTGTTTTTTTCAGAAACTACATAGCCACGACCAGATTCCATTTCCATCTCTATGATCAGTTCTGCACCTTCTTCAAGAGTAGCAATATGCAAATCTTCATTTACTATTTCTACATCAACACCAGTAATTATATCTGCAGCTGTAACCACTTTTGGACCCTTTGCATCAATTAATAATTGAACGGGTTCATTAACACGCTTTATAGCAGCGATATTTTTAATGTTAAGAATTATTTCTGAAACATCTTCTCTTACTCCTGGTATAGTTGAAAATTCATGTAAAACACCTTGAATATTGATTGATGTAACTGCAGCACCAGGTAACGATGAAAGAAGTATTCTTCTTAATGAATTCCCTAAAGTTGTTCCATATCCTCTTTCTAATGGTTCAAGAACTATCTTGCCATATGTGTTTTTATCATTTTTATCAATTAAGGTAATATTAGGTTTTTCAATTTCGATCATCCCAAACCCTCCTTAGATTCTTATTATTATGTCGAGGGTAATAATTCTTAAATTAATCATTATTTAGAGTACCACTCAACAATTAGATGCTCTTCAATTGGTAATTCAATATCTGCTTTACTAGGTGTAGCTATTATTCTACCTTTTAAATCATCAGGCTCTACTTGTAACCATTGAGCAACTGATACTTTATGGTTTTCAATAATAGATTTAAACTTAGGTAAACTCTTGCTTGCTTCTTTAACAGCTATTTCATCTCCAACTTTAAGAATCATAGAAGGTATATCAGCTTTCTTGCCATTAACTGTAAAGTGTCCATGAACTACTAGTTGTCTTGCTTCAGCTCTTGAAGCTGCAAAGCCAAGTCTGTAAACAACATTATCAAATCTTTGTTCTAATATAGATAATAGGTTATTACCTGTTACTCCTTGCATTTTGTTTGCAATATTGAAGTATTCAGCAAATTGTCCTTCTAATACACCATAATATCTTTTAACCTTTTGCTTTTCTCTTAACTGTATACCGTGGTTAGTAAGTTTCTTTTTATTTTGACCATGCTGACCAGGAGCAGAATTTCTTCTTCCTATAGAACACTTATCAGTATAACATCTGTCACCCTTTAAGTATAGTTTTACTCCTTCTCTTCTGCAAAGTCTGCATACAGGTCCAGTATATCTTGCCATTTTTTCACCTCACCTTTCCTATACTCTTCTACGTTTAGGTGGTCTACAACCATTGTGAGGTATTGGAGTAACATCTTTAATCATGCTTACTTCTAAACCAGCAGCTTGCAATGATCTTATTGCAGCTTCTCTTCCGGCTCCAGGCCCCTTAACGTATACTTCAACTGTTTTTAAACCATGATCCATAGCTCCCTTAGCAGCTTGTTCAGCTACCATTGATGCAGCATATGGAGTGGATTTTTTTGAACCCTTAAATCCTAATTGTCCTGAACTTGCCCAAGAAAGTGCATTTCCTTGCATATCAGTCAATGTAACTAATGTATTGTTAAAGGTTGACTTAATATGAGCCTGACCTTTTTCAATATTCTTACGTTCTTTTTTTCTAACTCTTGTAGTTTTTAATTGTTTTTTTGTAGCCATTTAAGTCACCTCCTATTTCTTATTTTTCTTTCCTGCAATTTTTTTAGGACCTTTTCTTGTTCTAGCATTATTTTTAGTATTTTGTCCTCTAACAGGCAATCCCTTTTTGTGTCTTAAGCCTCTGTAACAGTTGATTTCCTTTAATCTCTTAATATTTAAAGTAATCTCTCTTCTTAAGTCACCTTCAACAGGGCGTTTGTCTATTTCTGCTCTTATTTTTGCTATATCATCTTCTGTCAAATCTTTTACTCTTATATCAGGATTAACACCTGTAGTTTTGAGTATTTTTCTTGAAGTAGGTCTTCCAATACCAAATATATAAGTTAAACCTATCTCCACTCTTTTATCTCTTGGTAAGTCAACACCAGCTATTCTGGCCATTAAGCGTACACCTCCTACGTTTTTCGTTTACCGTTATGTTTTGTAGTTTGATATCTTGCGCTCATACTAATCTATAATTTTTTTCAATATTAGTATCATCCTAAATCCTTCAAAACTTTTGCTCTGTAGAAGAACTTGCAGTTCTTCCCAAGAGTGAACTTGCTTCTCAAGTACAGAAGAACCGAAGGTTCTTCCCTAGAGTGAAGCTTGCTTCACTCTTTAGCCTTGTTTTTGTTTGTGCTTTGGATTTTCACAAATTACCATTACTTTGCCTTTTCTTTTTATAATCTTACACTTTTCACAAATTGGTTTTACTGATGGTCTTATCTTCATTCCAACCACATTCCTTTCTTTAAGGTATGCTCTTTACTTCTTCCTCCAAGTTATTCTGCCTCTTGTTAAATCATAAGGTGATAACTCAACTGCAACTTCGTCTCCTTCAAGGATTTTGATATAATTCATTCTCAGTTTACCTGAGATATGAGCAAGTATCTTATGTCCATTTTGTAGTTCGACTTTGAACATTGCGTTTGGTAAAGCTTCGAGAACTTTTCCTTCTACTTCTATTACATCCTTCTTGGACATTGATTTCTCAACCCCCATTCTAATGCTTATCTGTCAAGAATGGCTCTAGGAGCTTTCTTACAGTAGCATCATTGATTTTTTGATTATTTTTCAACATATAAATAATTTCCTCTAAAATCGCATTATAAACAACCAAATGCTTTATTTTTTTCTTTTTTGGTGAACTTATCTTTCTTAAATCACCATCTACAACTAAAACAAAGCTGTCATCTATAATATCTAATATTACAAAAACCCTGTTTCTGTCTCTTCCTGCTTTCGATTTTACAACTTGACCTATTTGCAAACCAAATGTTGTATCCATTAATTCACCTTAACCTCTTACAATATAGTCAATAATTCTGGTTCTCCATCTGTTATCGCAATTGTATGTTCATAATGTGCAGATGGTTTGCCATCAAGTGTAACTACAGTCCAATCGTTGCTCAAAATATTAACATGGTATTTTCCTACATTTATCATAGGCTCTATTGCTAAAACCATACCTTTTTGCAACCTCGGTCCCTTACCTGGCTTCCCAAAGTTTGGTATTTGAGGTTCCTCATGCATTTGCTTTCCAACACCATGACCAACAAAATCTCTTACAACAGAGAACCCAAAGCTTTCAGCATAGCTTTGTATAGCATGCGATATATCTGACAATCTAAATCCAGGTTTTGCATACTTAATGCCCTCGTAAAAACTCTGCCTTGTAACTTTAATTAGCTTTTCTTTTTCACTGTCTATCTTTCCAACAGGGTATGTTTTAGCTCCATCCCCAACATAGCCTTCAAAAACAGTACCTATATCTACGCTAATTATATCTCCATCCTTTAGCTTCACTGATGAAGAGGGAATTCCATGAACAACCTCTTCATTAACAGATGAGCATATTGATGCAGGAAAACCGTTATATCCTTTAAATGCAGGTATTGCATTACATGATCTAATATATTCTTCAACCATTTTATCAAGCTCTAGAGTGCTTATTCCTGGTCTAATGTTTTTCTTTACTAGTTCATGTGCTTCTGCAACTATTCTGCCAGCTTTCCTCATAATTTCAATTTCTCGCTGAGTTTTAATAATAATCATATTATTCGCCTCTTAGTCTAGAAATTATATCTTTCTTTACCTTTTCAATCGTTTGATCACCATCAATATTCAATATTACTCCTTTTTTAGTGTAATACTCTATTAATGGTTTTGTCTGTTTTGTGTAGATCTCAAGTCTTTTAACTACATTTTCCTTGACATCATCTTTTCTTTGGTATAATTCGCCACCGCATTCATCACAGATACTTTCACTTTTTGGTTTATTATAAACTATGTGAAAAGAGCTTCCACAGTTTTTACATACTCTTCTACCAGTTGTACGTTCTATCAATAAATCTAAGTCTATATCGAGATTTACAACATAATCTAATTTCTGTCCCATATCTTTAAGCAGTTTATCAAATGCTTCTGCTTGCTCAATAGTTCTTGGAAAACCATCTAGTAAAAATCCATTATTACAATCATCCTGTGAAATTCTATTCTTGACAATTTCAATTGTTAAATTATCTGGCACCAATCTACCATCATCAAGATATTTTTTCACTTCTTTCCCAACCTCTGTTTCTTCCTCTATATTTCTTCTAAATATATCACCAGTTGAAATATGCAAAATGTTAAATTCATTAACTATTGCTTTTGCCTGAGTGCCTTTACCGGCACCTGAAGGTCCTAACAATATAGCAATCATTACAGCGATCTCCTCTTTAATAATTGTCTGCCATGTCTATGCATGAAGGCATTTCACTTTTGTATTTTATTTTAAGAATCCTTTATAATGTCTCATGATCATTTGAGATTCCATTTGTTGCATTGTTTCCAAAGCAACTCCTGTTGCAATTAACAATGATGTTCCACCGAAATTGATGTTCAAATTAGTGAATGCAAATACTAATGTCGGTGTAGAAGCAATAACAGCAAGTGCTACAGCACCTACAATTGTTACTCTATTTAAAACTTTTTTCAAATAATCTGCTGTTGGTCTACCTGGTCTAATTCCAGGTATAAATCCACCATTATCTCTTAAGTTATTTGCATATTCAAAAGGATTGAATTGTATAGCTGTATAGAAATAAGTAAAGAATATTATAACAAGAGTATTAAATATTGAATAAATCCATATACCTGGTGTTCCAGGATTCAACGAAAACCAATATCCTATTCCTTGACTCCATGATGGAACAAAGAATGCTAATGTTTGTGGTATTTGCAAGAATGTTGATGCAAATATAACTGGCATAACACCTGCCATAAGTACTTTCAAAGGAATATGAGTACTTTGACCACCATACATTTTTCTTCCTACAACTCTTTTTGCATATTGTACAGTTATTTTTCTTTCAGCTTGCTGAATAGCAATAACTCCTACTATGATAATGAATGCAAATACTAAGAATATTAATATTTCCCAAATTTTTACTGTTCCAACGCTGAATAAAGCAATTGTTTGACCAATATCATTAGGTATTCTTGATAATATACCTGCAAATATTATAATAGATATTCCGTTTCCTATTCCTTTTTCAGTTATTTGTTCCCCTAACCACATCAAAAATGCTGTACCAGCTGTTAGTACTATTACAACAACTGTAACTGACATAAAGCTTTTATCAATAACAGCTTGATTGAAAAATCCTACGCTATATGCTATAGCCTGAATTACTGCCAATATTACTGTCACATATCTAGTCCATTGTCCCATCTTCTTCTTTCCATCTTCACGTTTGAAGATTTCTTCAAGTTTAGGGAATGCTATTGCCAATAATTGAAGAATAATCGATGATGTAATGTAAGGATAAATATTAAGCGCAAATACTGTAAAGTCCTTAAATGCTCCCCCAGCCATAAGGTTAAAGAAGTCCAAAATTCCAGCGCCTTGACCTGAGCTTTCAAATATACTTTTTATTACTGAACGATCTATAAATGGAACTGGTATAACAGAACCGAGTCTATATACCAATATCATCATAAGTGTAAAAAGTATCCTTTTACGTAGATCAGGTATTTTCCATGCATTTCTCATTGTTTCAAACAATTAGATCACCTCTACTTTTCCACCAGCAGCTTCAATCTTTTCAACTGCAGATTTACTAAATTTATTTGCTTTTACTGTTAGTTTTTTTGTTATTTCGCCATTACCTAAAACTTTTACACCGTCTAGCTGTCTTTTTAGTATACCTGTTTCTTTTAAAAGATCTGGAGTAATTATTGCTCCATCTTCAAATAACTCATTTAAAACTTCTACATTTATCTCTGCATATTGAGTTGCAAAAATATTTGTAAACCCTCTTTTTGGAAGTCTTCTGTAGATAGGCATCTGTCCGCCTTCAAAACCTGGTCTAACACCACCGCCTGAACGAGAATTTTGTCCTTTTTGTCCCTTGCCGCTTGTTTTTCCTTGTCCTGAAGCTGTACCTCTACCTAATCTCTTTCTTTCCTTAACACTACCAGGATTAGGTTTTAATTCATGAAGTTTCATCTGTACACCTCCTTATAGTTTTATTCTACAACCTCTACCATATGCCTTACTTTGAAAATCATGCCCCTTACTGCTGCATTATCTTCATGTTCAACAACATGATTTATTTTTCTTAATCCTAAAGCTTTAATTGTAGCTCTTTGAGCTGGTGTCTTACCAATTAAGCTTTTTGTTTGTTTTATTTTAATTGTTGCCATTAACGTTCACCTCTTAACCTAAAATCTCTTCTACTGATTTCCCTCTAATTCTAGCTACATCTTCAGGTTTTTTAAGGGATTTTAAGGCTTCCATTGTTGCATTAACCATGTTTCTTGGGTTGTTTGATCCAAGAGACTTAGTTCTAATGTCTTTAACTCCAGCAAGCTCTAATACAGCACGAACAGGTCCACCAGCTATAATTCCAGTACCTTGTTTTGCAGGTTTAATAAGAACTCTACCAGCACCAAACTGTCCAATCATTTCATGAGGTACAGTTGTTTCTCTAAGTGGTACTTCTATCATTCTTTTCTTTGCATCTTGGATAGCTTTTCTTATAGCATCAGGTATTTCAATAGCTTTAGCCATTCCTATACCTACATGGCCGTTCTCGTCTCCAACAACTACTAAAACGCTGAATCTAAAGTTTCTACCGCCTTTAACAACCTTAGTAACACGATTTATGCTGATGACTTTTTCTTTAATGTCTTCCATTTGATTTGCATCAATACGTCCACGTTGTTCCATTGCCTTTCCTCCTTTTAAAATTCAAGTCCGTTTTCTCTTGCACCTTCTGCAAGTGATTTTACTCTGCCATGGTATAAATATCCGCCTCTGTCAAACACTACAGATTTAATACCTTTTTCTTGTGCTCTCTTAGCTAATTCAGCTCCTACAAGCTTAGCTGCTTCAACCTTAGTCATTTCAGCAATTCTTTCAAGAATTTCCTTATCCTTTGTTGAAGCTTGCACAATAGTTTTGCCAGCTGCATCATCTATAATTTGGGCATAAATGTTTTTAGAACTTCTAAAAACATTTAATCTTGGTCTCTCAGGAGTTCCTACAATTTTATTTCTAATTTTGTTGTGCCTTTCAACTCTTTTTTTATTTCTATCTGCTTTATTTAGCACTATTACTCACTCCTTTCCGTTATTTACCAGTCTTACCAGCTTTACGTCTAATTACTTCATTAGAGTACTTAATACCTTTACCCTTATATGGTTCTGGTCTTCTCCAATCCCTAATTACCGCAGCATAGTTACCAACTTGTTGTTTATCTATACCTTTTATAATAATTCTATTTGTAATTGATTGTCCACCTGCTACTGTTCCAGTACCAGGTTCAACAACTGTTTCTATTCCGTTTGGATCTTCCATTTCAACGGGATGGGAATATCCTAAACTTAATACAAGCTTCTTTCCTTGTTTTTGTGCTCTATATCCAACACCAACAATTTCAAGAACTTTTTCGTATCCGTCTGTTACGCCTACAATCATATTGTTTAATAAAGTTCTTGTTAAGCCATGTAATGATCTACTCATTTTTTCATCATTTGGTCTAGCAATTTTTATATGTCCTTCTGAAACTTCTATCTTCATTAGCGAAGAAAGTTGTTGCTCTAAAGTTCCTTTTGGTCCTTTTACTGTAACTACATTGCTATCATTAATTTTCAACTCAACATTGCTAGGCAAATTTATTGGCTTTAATCCTATTCTTGACATTTGTACAGCACCTCCTTATTTTGTCTTGATTTAAATTTTCTTTTAAAATTACCAAACGTAGCAGATTACCTCTCCGCCTATTCCGTTCTTTCTTGCTTTTTTATCTGTCATAATTCCTTGTGATGTAGATATAACCGCTATTCCTAATCCTCCTAAAACCTTTGGAGTCTCGTCTTTTTGAACATAAACTCTTAGTCCTGGCTTAGAAATTCTCTTTATTCCTGTTATAACTCTTTCCTTATTATTTACGTACTTGAGTTCTATTCTAATAATCCCTTGCTTGCTATCATCTATTACGTCAAAGCCTTTAATATAGCCTTCCTCTAATAAAATTGTTGCAATTTCTTTTTTAATTTTAGAAGCAGGAACATCTACAAATTCATGTTTTGCATGATTACTGTTTCTAATTCTTGTAAGCATATCTGCAATTGGATCTGTCATTACCATATAAGTAACCTCCTTCCATTCCTAAGTTTTACCAACTAGCTTTCTTAACTCCTGGTATTTGTCCTTTGTAAGCTAGTTCTCTAAAGCATATACGGCAAATTCCGAATTTTCTTAAATAAGCATGAGGTCTTCCGCAAATTTTACATCTGCTATACTCTCTTGTAGAAAACTTTTGTTTTCTGCTTTGTTTAACTTTTAAAGATGTTTTAGCCAATTTTCACTCCTCCTATTACTTACTAAAAGGCATTCCCATTAATTTTAATAGTTCTCTTGCTTCTTCATCTGTTTTAGCAGTTGTCGTTATAATTATGTCCATACCTCTTAATTTATCTATTTTATCAAAATTGATTTCTGGGAAAATCAACTGTTCTTTGATACCTAAAGCATAATTTCCTCTGCCATCAAATGAAGTCTTCGATACTCCTCTGAAATCTCTAACTCTAGGCAATGAAATATTAACTAGCTTGTCGAAGAACTCATACATCTTATCTCCTCTAAGAGTAACTTTGCAGCCTATAGGCATATTTTCTCTTATTTTAAAGTTAGATACAGATTTCTTTGCCTTTGTTGTAACAGGTTTTTGGCCAGCAATCAGTGTCATTTCTTCAACAGCTGATTCTAGGAACTTTGCATTATCCTTTGCTTCTCCAACTCCCATGTTAATTGTAATTTTTTCTATCTTTGGTGCCATCATTACGCTTTTATATTTAAAAGTCTCAACTAGTGCTGGCACTACATTATTTTTATATGTTTCAAGCAATCTTGAAGCCATCTACATGTACCTCCTTTCGAGTATTATTCGAATGTCTCGCCACATTTCTTACATACTCTAACTTTTTTGCCATTTTCTAAAACTTTCTTTTCTGTTCTTACGCCTTGCTTGCATTTACTGCAATAAATCATAACATTTGATATATTGATAGAGCCTTCTTTGTGTATGATTCCAGCTTGCTGCATATCTCTGCTAGCTTTTTTATGCTTAGTAACCATATTTACGCCTTCTACAACAACTCTGTTGTCTTTAGGATAACAAGTAAGCACTTTACCTGATTTGCCCTTATCTTTACCTGCAATAACTACAACTTTATCGCCTTTTTTAACGTGCATATTGACCCACATTCCTTTCTTCAAAGTTGATAACTTTATTCCATGAAAATTTACTGTACTCTATTATAACACTTCTGGTGCTAAAGAGATTATTTTCATGAAATTACCATCTCTTAATTCTCTTGTTATAGGTCCAAATATACGAGTACCTATTGGTGTGTTATCATCTTTTATTATAACTGCTGCATTTTCATCGAATTTAATGTAAGTTCCATCATTTCTTCTTACACCCTTTGTAGTTCTTACAATTACAGCTTTAATAACGTCACCCTTCTTAACAACTCCACCGGGTGTTGCTGTTTTAACAGTAGCAACTATAATATCTCCGATATTTGCATACTTTCTACCCGAACCGCCCATTACTCTAATAACAAGTATTTCTTTAGCTCCTGAATTATCTGCAACTCTTAATCTTGATTCCGTTTGTATCATTTATTAAACCTCCCTTCCATTGTTGTAGGGTTATTTCGCTTCTTCAACAATTTCAACTAATCTCCATCTTTTATCCTTTGATAATGGTCTAGTTTCCATTATTTTTACGATGTCACCGATTTGACACTTGTTTTCTTCATCGTGCGCCTTGTACTTTTTAGTTTGCTTTACTTGTTTATTATAAAGAGGATGTGCTACTAGCTTTTCTGTAGCAACTACTATTGTTTTATCCATTTTATTACTTACAACTTTACCTATTCTTACTTTTCTATTGTTTCGTTCCAAATTAATAGTCCTCCTTTCTCATGTTATTGCACATTAACATTGAGTTCTCTCTCTCTTAATACTGTCTTTACACGCGCAATATCTTTTTTAACTTTATTTATTCTTAATGGATTCTCAAGTCCTCCAGTAGCAAGTTGAAATCTCAGATTAAATAATTCTGTTTTCAATTCTACTAAGGATTGGTTTAATTCATTAACAGTCTTTTCTCTTACTTCTTTAGCTTTCATTTGCTTCACCATCCTTTTCTATCGCCTCATCAGCTTTAGCAACGAATTTACATTTTATAGGCAACTTATGCATGGCAAGTCTCATGGCTTCTCTTGCTATCTCCTCTGTAACTCCTGTCATTTCAAACAAGACTCTTCCTGGCTTAACTACTGCTACCCAGTACTCCGGAGATCCTTTACCTTTACCCATACGAGTCTCAGCAGGTTTTTTTGTAACTGGCTTATCTGGGAATATTTTTATCCAAATTTGACCGCCTCTTTTCACGTATCTTGTCATCGCTCTTCTGGCAGCTTCTATTTGGTTAGATGTAATCCAAGCTGGTTCTAATGCTTGAAGTCCAAATTCACCATATGTTAAAGTGTTGCCTCTTGTAGCTACTCCAGTCATTCTTCCTCTAAATTGTTTACGATGTTTAACTCTTTTAGGCATTAACATAATTAACTTCCTCCTTCCTTAAGTACTGACTACTTTTTCTCTCTCTTGAAATTATTGTTTGCTTTATTGTTATTATTATTATTGTTATTAGGTCTTCTCTTTTTCTTATTATCTCTATTATCAGCGCTAACAAGAGTTTTTGCAGCTTCTTCTTGATTTGTAACAAGAGTCTTTCCTAATATTTCGCCTCTACAAATCCAAACCTTAACACCTATCTTACCATAAGTTGTATCTGCTTCTGCAGTTCCATAGCTTATGTCAGCTCTTAGTGTTTGAAGAGGAATTGTACCCTCAGTGTATCTTTCATCTCTTGCCATATCTGCACCATTTAATCTGCCAGATACTAAAGTTTTGATACCTTTTGCTCCAACCTTCATTGTTCTTTGCATAGCTTGCTTCATTGCTCTTCTAAAAGAAATTCTCTTCTCAATTTGACTTGCAATACTTTCAGCAACTAATTGAGCATCCAACTCTGGTGTCTTAACTTCTTCAACATTAACTATAGCAGTTTTTCCAGTTATTTTTTCAACACTGTTTTTAAGTGTCTCAACTCCTGTACCGCCTTTTCCTATAATCATTCCAGGCTTAGCAGTATAAACAGTTACTTTCACTCTGCTCGCAAATCTTTCTATTTCAACCTTTGCTATTCCAGCTTGGTATAGGCTTTTCTTTATAAATTCACGAACTTTATAGTCTTCAACAAGATTTATATGGAAGTCTTTTTTTTCAGCGTACCATTTAGAATCCCAATCTTTATTTATTCCAACTCTCAGTCCATGAGGATTAACTTTTTGGCCCATTAATGTACCTCCTTTACTAATCTCTTTCTTTTACTACTACGCCTATATGGCTAGTTCTCTTTAATATTTTAAATGCTCTACCTTTTGATCTTGGTCTCCATCTCTTCAATGTAGGACCTTGATTTGAATATACTTCTGATACATAAAGATTATCTTTATTCATATCGAAATTATTCTCTGCGTTAGCAGCAGCTGATTTTACAACTTTTTCTAATATTTTAGCACCTTTATTAGGTGTAAATTTTAATATTGAAAGTGCTTCGTCAACACTTCTTCCTCTAACCATGTCACATACGAATCTCATCTTTCTTGGCGAAACTCTAACGTACTTAGCGATTGCTTTAGCTTCCACTTTAGCTACCTCCCTTCATTTATTTAACTTTTGAAGATTTTTCAGTCTTGTCGTGTCCTCTGTAAGTCCTTGTTGGAGCAAACTCACCCAACTTATGTCCTACCATATCTTCAGTTATATATACAGGAACGTGCTTTCGTCCATCATGTATAGCTAATGTGTGTCCTATCATATCAGGGAATATCGTAGATCTTCTTGACCATGTCTTTAATATTTCTTTCTTGTTTGCATCGTTCATTGCAACAATTTTCTTTAAAAGACTTGGTTCACAATAAGGTCCCTTTTTTAATGATCTACCCATCTACTATTTCCTCCTTTCACAAAACCTGTTTTATTATTTATCTCTTCTTGACTTTACAATCATCTTATCAGACTTCTTATGTTTCTTACGAGTCTTATATCCAAGAGCTGGTTTACCCCAAGGTGTTACTGGTGCTGGTCTTCCTATCGGAGCTCTACCTTCACCACCACCGTGTGGATGGTCATTAGGGTTCATTACGCTACCTCTTACTGTTGGTCTTATGCCCATATGTCTTGTTCTTCCTGCTTTACCAATAGAAATGTTCTCGTGATCAATATTTCCAACTTGACCGATTGTAGCCTTACACTCCATGCTTATCATTCTAACTTCACCGGATGGTAATCTAACTTGAGCGTATTTACCTTCCTTAGCCATTAACTGTGCCCAGTTACCAGCTGATCTAACTAATTGTGCTCCCTTGCCAACTTTCAACTCAACATTATGAATTGTAGTACCAAGAGGTATGTTTTTTAATTTTAGTGCATTTCCAACTTTAATATCTGCTTCACTACCTGACATTATAACATCACCAACTTTTAACTTATATGGTGCTATTATATATCTTTTTTCACCATCTACATAATGTACTAAAGCTATATTAGCACTTCTGTTTGGATCATACTCTATAGTAGCAATTTTTCCAGGTATACCATCTTTATCTCTTTTGAAATCTATTATTCTGTAATGTCTCTTTTCTCCGCCACCTCTATGACGAACTGTTATACGTCCATAAACGTTTCTTCCCGAATTCTTTTTTAAGGTAGCTAAAAGAGATTTCTCAGGTTCATTTGTTGTTATTTCTTCAAAAGTAGAAACAGTCATCTGTCTTATAGCTGGAGAAGTAGGTCTAAATTTTTTTATACCCATGAGAATTTCCTCCTTTTAATTAATTGAATTAACTCTATCATATTGATTATAAATTGAATTATAATCTTTTAATTTTAATCAGAAATTTCCGATTTTAATTAGTTCATTCCTTCGAAGAACTCAATAGCTTTGCTATCATCTGTTAATGTAACAATTGCTTTTTTCCAACTTGGTCTTCTTCCCATGTTAGCGCCTTGTCTCTTCATCTTTCCAAGCATATTCATTGTGTTTACGCTTTTAACTTTTACTCCGAAGATTTGTTCAATAGCATTCTTAATTTCTGTTTTGTTGGCTTTTTTATCTACTTCAAATGAGTATTTTTTATCAGCCATTATGTCCATGCTTTTTTCTGTCACTAATGGTTTTCTTATTAAATCATGTGGATTGTACATTATGCGTATACCTCCTCCACCTTATTAACTGCATCCTTTGTTATTATGAAAGAATCACAGTTTAGGATATCATATACATTTATTGTGTTTACATATGCTGTCTTTACACCTGGAATATTGCTTGCTGCTCTAATTACATTTTCGTCTCTCTCAGGTATTACTATTAAAGATTTCTTGTTTGCTTTTAGATTTGATAAAACTTTTACCATTTCTTTTGTTTTTGCTTGTTCTAAAGTCAAGCTATCTAATACTATTATTTCATTATCAACTACTTTTGAAGTCAATGCAGATTTAAGAGCAAGTCTCTTTACCTTTTTAGGTATTGAATAACTATAATTTCTTGGTTTTGGAGCAAATATTACTCCGCCGCCTTTCCATTGCGGTGATCTAATACTACCTTGTCTTGCACGTCCTGTTCCTTTTTGTCTCCAAGGCTTTCTTCCGCCTCCTCTAACCTCTGCTCTTGTCTTAGCTGATTGAGTTCCTTGTCTTTGATTAGCTAAATAATTTTTTACAGCCTCATACATAACATGATTGTTAACTTCTATTCCGAATATATCATCTTTTAATTCGATATCTCCAACTTGGCTGCCGTTTATATCATAAAGAGCTACTTTTGGCATCTTTAATCCTCCTTTCTGTACTTATAACTATCTTTTTACTGTTTCTTTAACTGTTACTAAGCCTTTTTTAGGTCCTGGTATTGCACCTTTAATTAAAAGTATGTTCTTAGCAGTATCTACTCTAACTATTTCAAGATTTTGAACAGTTACTCTCACATTTCCCATATGTCCATGTGCAGGTAAGCCTTTAACTACTTTACCGATTCCAGTCATCGCACCTAAAGAACCTCTAAGTCTGTGGAATTTTGAACCGTGGCTCATAGGTCCTCTTCCATGGCCATGACGTTTAATTGATCCTTGGAATCCCTTACCTTTTGATGTTCCTATAACATCAACCTTTTCTCCAACTTGGAAAATATCAACTTTGATTTCTTTTCCTACTTCATACTCATCAATATTATCTACTCTAAATTCTCTCAAGAATCTTCTGTATCCAATACTTGCTTTGTCGAAGTGTCCTTTTAAAGGTTTTGTTACATTTTTTTCTTTAATATCGCCAAATCCTACTTGTATAGCATTATAACCATCTTTTTCAATAGTTTTCTTTTGAACTACTATCATTTTGTCAGATTCAACAACAGTTACTGGAACAACTTCACCATTTTCTTTGAAAACTTGTGTCATTCCAATTTTCTTACCAAGAATTGCTTTCATTAGTTTACACCTCCTATTTTCTTACAGCGGATTACCGCTTTGGTAATCATTCTAAGCAGAGTGTATGTTCGAAGAATCGGAACGATTCTTCCATAGGGCGAACGTAGTTCGCTCTTTTATCTCTACTTCACTTTTTTACAACTTAATCTCAATATCTACTCCAGCAGGCAAATTAAGCTTCATTAATGAGTCTACTGTCTTAGGTGTAGGATTAGTTATATCAATTAATCTCTTATGAGTTCTTTGTTCAAACTGCTCTCTTGAATCCTTGTATTTATGAACTGCTCTTAGTATTGTAATTATTTGTTTTTCTGTCGGTAGTGGAATTGGACCAGCTACGTTAGCTCCTGTTGCTTTAGCAGTTTCAACGATTTTTTGTGCAGATTGATCAATTAATTGATGATCATAAGCCTTCAACCTAATTCTTATTTTTTGAGTGCTTGCCATTTTTTAACCTCCTCTTTTAGTGTATGTTTCACACACAACTCGGAATTGTATTTGATACACCCATCCGGGTGTTTCTATAATTTTTTTTATAAAAAATACATACAAATATCAATACCGGTCGCCCTGTTTTAAAACAAGACATTCTCAACAAAAATTCCCTGATTTCTCAGCCACCTTTTGTCTCATCGCATGTGGCACGCTCAATAATATTACACCATGTCCATACATAATGCAAGTCTTTTTTTAATTATTACAAAAACTTAACACATAACGAAAATATTATCTCTTGCTTTACAAGATATATTTTCGAAGACCTCAAGAATTATAACAAATTTTACATAATAAGTCAATGATTTTTTTATTTTTTAAAGCAAAAAAATTTAACATAAATTGTCCGCTTTTTTAAAAGAAAATGCTAGGGTTTACCCTAGCATTTTAAATTTAAAATCTATTTATTTATCTTAAATTATTTTAATATTTTAGAAACAACTCCAGAACCTACTGTTCTTCCGCCTTCTCTAA
>JAEAME010000654.1_pt1 | contig 32502 bp, 31 predicted proteins | sample 8958731 | NCBI WGS metagenome assembly JAEAME01 (sample SAMN16933194, study PRJNA681113) | bioreactor sludge metagenome | isolation source: anerobic bioreactor sludge (Control) | place: India:Bengaluru | collected 2018-10-24
CCCGGGTTAGATGGTTAAGGGTATTTCTAACCATGTCCAGGGCATCTTGTTCTTGTGTCCGCCGCCAGTATCTTAACAGGAACAGTAGATTATGGGGGGAAGGAAATTTTGGGGCGATGCCGAAGCCCCCCCACTGCGGGTCATAAGCTGTTTTTAACTCTTGATATCCCTGGTGTAAATCGGCCCCGGCCAATTCATTACCGGAAACCACCGTGGTTTGTCGGATAGTGTCAGTTATTTTTTGCGCCGAGGCCAGTAATTCGTTACGGCGAGAATGCCATAATTGTTTGATGCGGGGTATCAGGTCGACCAGGCCGGCGCGCCCGAAAATTGTCTCTTTGGGAATATAGGTTGCCGCAAAGAAAGGATGTTTTTGTGGGGTCATAATAATCGTGAGCGGCCATCCACCGCTGCCGGTGATCAACTGACATACCTTCATGTACTGCATATCGATGTCGGGTCGTTCTTCACGGTCTACTTTTACCGAGATGAAGGTGTCATTCAGCAAAGCAGCTACGGCCGGGTCTTCGAATGATTCGTGGGCCATGACATGACACCAGTGACAGGTCGAATAGCCGATCGAGAGAAAGATGGGCTTGTCTTCGTTTTGCGCCTGGGTAAAAGCTTCCTCGCTCCAGGGATACCAGGCAACCGGATTCCGGGCATGCTGCTGTAGATAAGGGCTGGCCTCGGAAGCTAAGCGGTTTTTATTGTCCATTTCCACAACTCTACTATTATACAAAAGATAAGAGGCAGGGCAGCGAACCCGCCTCTTATCTTTTTCTCAGTCCGTTTTTATTTGATGGGGAACACCAATATACCGGGATGAACAAGATGCTTGACCCGGTATATGTAAACTAACAATTATCTTTTAAAACCTTGCCGGTAGTCTTATCCTTCCAGTATCCCCTTTGTTGAAGCGGCCAGTTGAACGAGATAGCCCCGGGACGAGGGCAGTCATTAACACAGCAGCCGCAGTACCAGCACTCGTCGGGATGTAGTATCACCGGCGGCTTGCCTTTTTGCGGGTTCGGGAGGTAAACATCGACCTGGCATACTTCAACGCAGTGGTTGCATCCGTTACAGACTTTATCATTAAAGATTACCGGCCTGGAGGGAGTGGTAATATTCGGCAGCATATATACCTTTTTCTCAGTCATCGTAATCTCCTTATTTGTAATTGTAGACCCCGGTATAGTCTTTATTATGGGCTTCGTAATTCTTTTTCATATCGCCCCAATAGTTAAGCGGATATGCCCCGGCCTTGACCTTGTTATTTTCCAGTTTGACGGTCACAAACTTATTCCACTCCGGCGGGTCCACTTCGGGATAGTCGATGCGGAAGAAGTTGAGCAGCTGGCTGCTGGCTTTGCGGGCCAGGGACGCATTCAAAATGATCTGTCCGTGAGTCAGCAGGCTGAGGTCTTCGATACTACGCATCAGTTTGTGCGGATCAAGGGCGTAGAGCCTGGGGACAAATACTTCCTCTATTTCCTGCAGGGAATCAAGTCCCATCTGCAGCAGGGATGCGGTCTTAAATTCACTGCAAAAAGACTGCATGGTCCGGGAGATGCCGGCATTCAACTCTTTCCAATCAATACCGTCGGAACGTTCTACCGGGGCGAAAATACGGGCTTTTTCCAGGGCTACCTGGTCACGGGAAACAGCGCATTCTCCGGTCTGCCGGGCGTGTGCGGCAGCTTTTCTTCCGGCATACCTGCCGGTCGAGGCAGCATAGCTGTGGTCGCCGTGAGAGAACATCTGCTCCCCAGCGATATACAGCCCATCAAGGGTGGATTTCAGGTCCCAGTCGACGATGGGGCCGCTGCCGCTGACGATTCGCCAGTGGGGGGGACTGGTACCCTCGATGAAAGTATAATTCTGAAGCAGGTGTTTGGCAGGATCGAAGCCAGCCCGCTCGTAAGTATCGGTGATGATCTTAGTCGTGGATTCTTCGCCCAGCATGAGCTTCCAGGTTGCCCGGCGTTCGATTTCCGGCATGGCCGGGAAGTCGCCATAAAAAGGAAGGGCCCACTCGCCCGTCTGAATCCCCTTGCGGATAGATTCGCGGACATCCGGCGGCGGTCCCATGGCGCCGCCATCCGGCCACCCCTGGGTCGGCCAGGGTAATTTCTTGCCATTGGCATCGACAAGCTGGATATTTTCGTAACTGGCATCGCCGGCGCCGCCGTACCAGGTATGTTTATAACCTGTCCCCAGCATCAAGATGCCGCTGCGTTCCATCAGTGTGAGTTCAGCACCTGCTTTCCAGGCCATCGCCATGCCGTCGCCGGTCATGGTACGGGAGCGGAAAGTATTATGCCCGGCAAGTTCGGTATTAAGCTGCCACAGGGAATAGTTGCCGGCGGTCGACAGCACCGCCGCTTTCGACTTAAAGACCATGAATTCCCCGGTGCGGTTGTTGAAACCGGTGGCACCAATCACTTTGTTGCCCTGGATGCCGCCCTCGGTCAGCAGGCTGGTAACCATGACACGGTCGCATATTTTCACCCCCAGCCGCTTGCATTCACGCTTCAAAGCTGGTTTGAAGGTCGTGCCCCAGATACGGATTACGACCTCGGTAGCATGGTTCGGGCTGTAACGCGGCGAAAGCATGAATTTGGTATCGTTGTACCGGCCTTCGGCACCGACATATTCGTCCTGCGCATCCCTGATCTTGCCGCCCATTTGCTCCATCTCGAGCAGAGTATCGTAGTCCTCGCGGCATTGGATTTGATTCCCGATGCCGTTGGCGTAGGATATTTTGACCGGGGCGGCCAGCGGCCCCATAACACCGGGACGTTCCGTGATTTGCCTGGCCCATTCATCAGGATCAACCTTCGAATGAGGATTCGCCGGCACGTTGCACCAGTGGTCGCAACCGGGCCCGCCGGCACCGCTCCTGATGGTGTCGCCTTTTTCCACCAGGGTGACCTTAACACCGGTCCGGGCAGCGCTGATGGCGGCCCAACAACCGGCAATGCCTCCGCCGATAACTAATACATCGGTTTCAATTTCCTGTTCCTGGTCGTAGCGTATCGGGTACGGCCACGAAGGTACTGTGCCGTCTTTTTCCACTAGATCATGCCACTTGGTCATACGGTCCTCCCTTAATGCAGGATTCTGCTGTGTTTTTTATCCGGCCGCAGTGATTATACTACCTTTTCAACAAGTATCCGAATCGGCACAAACTTAATTCAGGATATGCTGAACACCTGTCCATCAGTACGGAAAGAAATCCTTCTTTTTTTTTACCCGCCTGGTTTTTTCCATCATGATGACGATAGTCCTGACCTATTAGTACTAAAAGTTAAGAATTTAAGGTAACTTAAGGTAATTTAGTTAATCTTGACGACGATGAAGAGGGCTGGTACTGTCGTATTAGAGGATCCTCCAATAGGTTTACGGTAGTGCATACAATCAGGAGGGAACCATAATGATCAGTGAACAGCAAGTTCCCCGCTTTACGATCGGACAGAGGGTTAAGGTCGTCGTACCCAGTTGTGATGATGAAATCAATAATTCAATTCCATCTCACTTTTTGACATATAACGAAAAGATCGGGTATATCGCTAATACGGATGACGTATTCTCACCGAACAGTGAATATTATAAAGAACAACCAAGGTGTTATGAAGTCTTTATTACCAAGATCGGGGTTATATTGGAATTGCCGGAAAAATGCTTAGAACCGGCAGACTCCCGCCGTTATGTAATGTAGTTTCAGGTAACAACCTGTTATTTCAGCAGTCTTTTCGAACTGTCCCGGACTTGATAAAAAACCAGGCTGACTTTTTTCTAAAGATCACCCAAACAAACCATAACAGGAAAAAGAGCCCGATCAGTTCGGGAACATAAAGTGCAGGATCTGTAACCAGATTATGTAACATATTCGGCATCCAGTTTTCGATATCGATCTTTTCAAAAGGGAAACCTAAAGCAGGCCAGAACAACGTTCCTGGGTTGGCCCACATTTGGTCGAGGACCAGGTGCAAAATGACACCAAAGGATACAGCCATCAGACCTTTCTTATTCCACCTACGCCACAGGAAAATACCTGACAGGCTTAATAGGAAGAGAAAAAGTAATGAGTGGAACATGAGACGTCCATTACTCAGTTGGTCCTTTAATATCAAATGCCCCAGGGGTTTATCGATAATGTCAGGAAGCATGGATCCCACAAATATCAACCGGATATCCACATAATGTGCCAAACGATCAAAAAAAGTCAGATGAGCAGCCCCGGATACCGGAGTGCGGGGATTGATATATCCCGGGTGTGCCGGAATGCCTGTTTGTTTAGGCACAGGTAAAATATTTGAGATAATCGCCGCAACGGCCAGAGTGATCCCGGTATGACTTAATAACAACATCTTTTTGAGGTCTTTAACTAATAAAATAACAGACAGGAGTATAACAGCTTATACGGGAAATCATAAAATTTGATCAGGATTACCGTAGGATTTTTGTTTTCATGCTGTTCTGACCATACAGAAAGGTTATCAGGGATCAATCCAGGGACAGATTCACATTGTTCCTCTTTTTTCAGGTGTGATAGAATAAGGCCGTTTCTTCATGTTATTACATCATTAAATAATACTTTGAAGGGAGGACATTTTATGGAAGTTAAAAAATACTGGAGAAATGTGATCCGGGGGCCTTTTTATATTGATACTGAACCGGGGATGACCGGGACGTCGATCTTTGCCCATCATGATGAGTATCATAATGGCACTACCCTGGGTTATCATTGTATTAACACCAATTACGAAGCTCCGATGCCGCACTCGCATGATTTCCACGAGTTATTATGCTTCATCGGGGGGAATCCGGAAAACATCAACGACCTGGGCGCAGAAATCAGCATTTGCCTGGGCGATGAACAGGAAGAACATATCATCACCAGTGCAACCGTAGTCTCGATTCCTCCAGGGTTGAAGCATTGCCCGCTGAAAGTGAAAAAAATCACCAAGCCCTTTATCTTTTTAGAAATATCGACGACCAAGGAATATGGGCATGGGTCCGATCTGGCTGACGGAGATATAGCTCGGCCGTCAGCGGCTCAACCTGAAGCCAAACCGGCAGCCAAGCCGGCTAAAAAAGCGAAAAAATAAAAAACTGTACTTCATCTATTGAGTAAACTTATCAGCCTGCCTTTGAATTCTGTATTCAAGGACAGGCTGATAGTTAGAATGGCAATAACAAAATATAAATCGTTGCCCTGGTTCGCTTGACGCGGAGCGCGTTTCTCTGTTAAATATTAGTGTTAACCGCATGCGGAAGTAGTTCAGCGGTAGAATGCCTCCTTGCCAAGGAGGAGGTCGCGAGTTCGAATCTCGTCTTCCGCTCCATCCAAACAGATTCAAACCGCTCATACTGACAACCTTCAAGAGCTCACAAACGTTTCTTTGGGTCTAACACAATTCACCAGGGCATTACTAGAACTGTTCTTGGGAGCTCGTATCCTTTCTCAGAAACTCACTACAAAAGAAAGAGTGTCTTGCTAAACACTATGTCATTCTGGCGAAAACAAGAATCCATCCTGATCAACCCATCTGGTTTCTGAAACAACTTCAAAATGACATTACAAAAAACCGGTTGATCAATGTTATGAACATTCCAGACCAATCATTACTATATTAGTAAGACCTCACTAGGCTGAAGAACTGGGGGAAAATATGAAAAAGAACCGAGTTTTAAGGCTTATTTCTATGAGTTGCTTGGCGCTATCATTAACCTTAATATCCTGCGGTAAAAACTCGCTTGTTCTTAAGCTAGATGATCAAGCCAGGATATATGCAGCTGTGATAAAGCGATTGTATCAAGATTTCGGGGGCGGTCAAAGAGGACCGCAGACCGTCTATATAATGAAATCCGCTGTCGTCAGCGGCGGTGTTCCACAAGTTGAAGCCAACACGATGGTTCTTACAGAATCACTGCAACAAGCGGTAATCTCTGAATTAACTGACACAAAGAGAATATATGTTTGGGTGAGTCAGGCTAGTGAAATTCCGATCGATGACGTGTTTGCAGGGGGAAGCTGCAAGGTTATTTTGGAAAACATCCATCTTCAAAAAGATAACTCTGTCCAGGTAACTGCCAGCCTTTATTACGGGGGAACGGGTGGCGGCGGTACCACGTTTATTGTCGAGATGATAAATGATACCTGGACAGTCACGGGTACTACCGGATCGATTTGGATGAGTTAACTGAATTCCAGCCCGGGTCAGTTCTCTTCAATTACTTCTGGAGTATTACTCGTTTATCATCTGAATGTTTTACGACGGGCTCTTGACGACAAATCTCGCATCGCCGTCCTGAGCGATGATCCCCGTGATCTTACATTTCTCATTCAGGCATTTGACATACCGGCCGTCCGGATATACATATAAGGTGCTTTGGCCGCAAAACGGACATGTTTTATATTCGAAGTTATCCTTTACGTCCAAAAAATCCCACCCCGGAGCCATCCGCATCATACTATTCAATCCAGGAGATCATAATTAAACCGTGCTACCTCGCTGAGAACGGCCGGTATCTGTTCGGCAACAGTTTTATGCAGCGGATGGTCTTGATAAGCTTGAAAGGCGGCTTCATCGGCAAAATCGATAAAGAGAGCTAACTCGTACCGGTTTTTCCCCTGGATTCCCGAAGCCCTGCCCATGTATACATTATGCGTCCCGGGTACTTTAGCCAAAGCTTCTTCTGCCTTCTGGATGAACCTGTCTCTCCATTCCGGGGTGATTTCGGCTTTAAAATTGCCCATAATGACATGCCTGATCATTTTGCTCCTCCCACACGGCTGCTCATAATAGTCAGGGTTGAGTCAGATGAAAGGCCAATACCACTATAACTGACAAATGGAGAAGGTACAATACCTGCATGTAAATCCAACGAGAGGACTATTGATTTTAGGGATGCCGTTCGATTACCGGTTGTATCCACAGGATAAAAGTAGTAATCTTGCTCCATCCTTATCAATCATGAACAAATCATGACAGGAAACGACTATATTAGTTGATTAGGGACGGCCTGATGGAGAAATGGCAGACCGGTGATATCGCGGCCTTTGAGGACTTCTTTCGTGAATACGAGAGAGCCGTCTTTAATAATGCCTATCTCATTACAGGCAACCGGGAGGATGCCGAGGATATTTTACAGGAGGTATTTACCTCGGTCTGGAAGTCCCGCCATACTTATGACCCGGCAAAGGGGAAATTGAGTACCTGGCTGCACCGTATCACCGTAAATGAATCATTACGGAAACGGCGAAAAAATCCCCCCATGATCCCCCTCGACGAGGTACAACTGCCGGATGCGGGCGGTGGGCGTGATGAGAAGTTGCTGGCTCATTTTGAAAATGAGGATATGATGCGAGCCTTGAATACCCTGGACGGGCGGCTGCGGGCCGTGCTGGTCCTGCGGTATTTCAACGATCTGTCTTATGAGGAAATCGCCCAGGTAGTGGGCATTCCCCTGGGAACGGTAAAATCAAGAATAAACCACGGATTGAAGGCGCTGCGGCAGCGGTTCGGGCCGCAATCGTGAGATAATTAACATTATTAACGGATAAAAGATGGACTGTAAAGAAGTAAAACAACTACTGGCTGCTTACCTGGACAACGAGGTGACGGCAGAAGAACGCCGTCAAATCGAGGCCCACCTGGCGGTGTGTCCGGACTGTAAAAAAGAATTGGATGAACTGGCGAAAGCGCAGACCAACCTGCGCCAGGCATTCCACGCCGCGGCTTCGCAGGCGGAATACCGCCGGGACACCTGGAGAGAGCTGCAGCCGGAACTGCAAGCCTACCGGCCTTCTTTCCTATCTTTACTGCGGACGCGCCGGCGCCGCCTTGTGGTTACCCTAATCATGGCTGTTCTGATCATTACTTTGATCGTTCTGTGGGCTACCGGCGTCCTGCCGGGATTCCGGAGTTAGCCCCGCTTTCACAGCTGCAGGAACAACTTTTTTCCCCCGGACACGTTATATATTGATGCTACAAATAAGCGAAGGCGATACTTTTTCGTCTTTTTCGTATAAACAATTAGCGATCAGCTTGATTCTGCAATAAGGGGGCAGCTATGAAATCACGGATAAAAATACTGGCCGGGCTGCTGGCAGCAGGGATGTTATTATTACTGGCTGCTTGCGGCAGTGGAAGTGCCGTCATGAGTGAAAATGCATATCAAAATGGGGGGGTAGATACCGAAGGAAAAGGAGGCAATCAGCCGACGATGACCCCGGCAAGACCTACAACTTCGGTACCACAAGCGACGCATAAACCAACTTATACCACAGATGAAAGTACTACTCCCTATGGCGGTATGTCAGGAACGGTCCCGGAAGACCGTATGATCGTCCGTACCGGCTACATGTCGGTGGTCGTAGATAATGTGACCGCCGCCATCGGCCATATCGCTGATCTAGCTGAGTCCGGAGATGGATATATCGTTTCCTCGAATAGTTGGCGGGACGGCGAGCGGCTGTACGGCACTATTACCATTAGAGTGCCCGCCGGTGATTTTGCCGGTATCATGAAAATGATCGGCGATCTGGCCGTAGAGGTTAATTCCCAGACCACCACCAGCCAGGATGTGACCGAGGAGTATGTCGACTTGACGGCGAAGTTGAGTACCCTGGAAGCCACGGAACAGCAGTTATTGATAATTATGGGCAAAGCGGAAAAAGTCGAGGACATACTGGCCGTGCAGAAACAGTTGACTGATATCCGTACCCAGATCGAACAGACCAAGGGCCGCATGCAGTACCTGGAAAAGACCTCCGCCATGTCCCTGATCGAGATTAGCCTGGAACAGTCCCGGCTGGACGTTACTTTTAATGCCAGTGGCCGGTTCATCAAGTCAGGGCAATCAGTCAGGTTCAATCCCAGCATTGCCGGTGGTTTTGCCCCGTACAGCTATCAATGGGATTTCGGCGACGGTAAAACCAGCAATGAAGATTATCCGGTACATATCTACCGGGCAGCCGGTGAATATACGGTGACCCTCACCGTGACCGATGACCGCGGCAATACGGTAACAGAAACTATGGTCGACTATGTCAATGTCAAGGCCGGCTGGTCGGCCGGCAATATCGTCAGCAATGCCTGGAATGGTTTAGCTGCTTTCGGCCGGGCACTAATTAACACAGCAATATGGTTGGGTATCTTCAGCCCGGTATGGATCATCGCCGGCATCATTATCTTTATCGTGGTACGGCGGCGGAGAAAAGCACGGTAATCCGGTAGTAGGCTATTGTTTTATAGGGGGTGGTACTCGGAAGCTGTCTCAGAATTCCTGAAATGTCATTCTCCACAGACCATCCCCTACCTGGTTACTGCCCCCAGGGCTTTTTTTTGCAGTTCGAATAGCTTGTTCAAGGCTTCCAGCGGGGTCAGGGAATCAACCTGCAGGTTTTCCAGTTCTTCCAGGACGGGTGATTTCTCGCCGAACAGGGAAATCTGCAGGGTAGTCGGGGCGGGGCGGCGGCCTTTCGACCCCGGCCGGAGCTTGTTCGTACTTTTGGCTTCAAGGTCGATCAATACTTCATGTGCCCGGTGGACGACGCCGCGGGGCAGGCCTGCCATCTGGGCAACATGGATGCCGTAACTCTTATCGGCTCCTCCGGGGATAATTTTCCGCAGGAAAACCACTTCACCCTTATTTTCGGAGACGGCCACATTATAGTTCCTTACTTTCGGAAGATAATCGGCGAGTTCTACCATTTCATGGTAATGAGTAGCGAAGAGTGTCTTGGCACTGATGCGGGCATTGTTATGGATGTATTCGGCGACCGCCCGGGCAATCGACAACCCGTCGTAAGTACTGGTGCCGCGACCAATCTCATCCAGGATCAGCAAGGAGCGGGGCGTAGCATTGTTGAGAATATTGGCGGTTTCCACCATTTCCACCATGAAGGTAGACTGGCCGGAGGCCAGGTCTTCGCGCGCCCCGATGCGGGTGAAAATACGGTCGACCAGGCCGATATGTGCTTTTCCTGCCGGAACGAAACTGCCGGTCTGGGCTAACAGCACGATCAGGGCTACCTGTTTCAGGTAAGTCGATTTGCCGGCCATGTTCGGGCCGGTCAGAATCACGATTTGGGATTCGTTATTATCAAGCACCGTATCGTTGGGTATGAAACTACCCCCGCCCAGGCTTTTCTCCACTACCGGGTGGCGCCCGTCTTTGATCTCGATGCGGGCTCCTTCATCGAGTTCGGGCCGAATAAAGTTCTGGCGGACGGCGGTTTCCGCCAGGCCGGCGATCACGTCCACCCGGGCAATGGCGGCAGCCAGGGCTAAAATGTGCTCGCTCTCCCCATTGATCTGCCGGCAGACCTGTTTAAAAAGGCTGGTTTCAAGCTCTTCGATCCGCTCTTTAGCATTCAATATCAGTGACTCATATTCCTTGAGTTCCGGAGTGATAAAACGCTCTCCGCCGACCAGGGTTTGTTTACGGATATATTGCGGCGGCACCTGGAGCAGGTTGGCATTGGAGACTTCGATGTAATAACCGAAGACCTTGTTGTAGCCGACTTTCAGTGATTTGATACCGGTCTTTTCCTGTTCTGCGCGTTCGAGGTTGGCCAGGAACTGGGCGGCGTCTTTGGAAGTACGGCGCAGGTTGTCCAGTTCTTCGGAAAACTCCGGTTTAATAACGTTACCGTCGCCCGGGCTGGATGATGGTTCATCAAGAATCGCCCCTGCAATCAAAGCGGCGGTCTCCGGAAAGGGCCTTAGCCCTTCCTTCAGCCACTGCGGCACCCGGGCACTATCCAGACTGGAAACCAGGGAAGGGATCATTTCCAGGCTGCGGCGTAAGGTTACTACCTCCCGGGGCAAGGCAACGCTGCTGCCGATACGGTTGATCAACCGTTCGATATCGGAAAATTTGCTGAAGAGTGCTATCAGGCTGGCCCGGACCATCGTTTCTTCGACTGCCCAGGCGATCGCTTCCTGCCGTTTAAGCAGTTCCGGCAGGTCCAGCCGGGGTTGACTCAACCATTTACGCATCAAGCGGCTGCCCATCGGCGTTTTGGCCAGGTCGATGACACCCAGCAGGGAACCTTCGGCCCGGCCGGTACGACTGTTTTGCAGCACTTCCAGGTTGATCAGAGTCTGCTCATCCAGGGACATAAAGGAACCGGTGTGGTAAGTAGACAACCGGGTTATCTGGGCTAAAGATGATTTCTGGGTCTGACGGATATAATGAATGACCGCACCGGCGGCACTCACTGCCAGTGGTAGATTGGCACAACCGAAGCCTTCCAAAGAGGTAACGCCGAAATGTTCCTGGAGGAGGCGGGCTGCATTCTCGGGACTGAAGACGAAATCATCCAGGCGGGTGACCCCCGCCAGTCGGGAGATATCCCAACCGCCCAGGCTGTTTTGTGGGGTGATTATTTCACTTGGAGCCAGTCGGTTGATCTCCAGCCCGGCCTGGCTCAGGGGTAGTTGGGTGGTAGCGAATTCACTGGTGGTGATGTCGATATAAGCGATGCCGGCCTGGGTATCATCGGCAGCCAGGCTGACCAGGTAATTGTTCTTTTGGCTGTCCAGTAAAGCCGGTTCGACCACGGTCCCGGGAGTTACCACCCTGGTCACTTCCCGTTCTACGATACCCCGGCCGGGAGTGGGCGGGGTCATTTGTTCGCAGATGGCAACTTTATACCCGCGGCTAACCAACCGGGCCAGATAATTATCCAGGGCGTGGTAAGGGATCCCTGCCATGGGGACGCGGTTGCCCTTGCCCATCTCCCGGGAGGTAAGTACGATCTCCAGTTCCCGGGCGACGATCCGGGCATCGTCGTCGAAGGTTTCATAAAAATCGCCCAGGCGGAATAACACCAGGTTGCCGGGATGCTGCTGTTTTACCTTGAGATACTGGCGGCGGATGGGGGTGACATCATTCATGACAGCTTATTCTACCGAATTGTGAGGTGCATTGAAAGTCGCCAGCTGCAGAAGCGGGTAAAAAAATTGACTATACATAACGGAAGTAGTAGAATTCCGTTATCTCGTTGGTTTCCCGAATACTCTTCGTCTGGAGTTAGTGTGAAAGAAGATATTGCAAGATTTCTGACCTATCTCTCCGTAGAGAAAGGTTTTTCCGATAATACCCTGGCAGCTTACCGCAATGACCTGCAGAACGATTTGCTGCAATTTGCCGAAAAAGAAATGAATAAACGCGGTAATATGCCATCCTGGATGGGTTTTAACCGCCAGGATATTATCAGCTACCTGCTGCATCTGAAAGAGCGCGGCTATGCCGCGACTACCCAGGCGCGAAAAATCGCAGCCGCCAAGTCTTTCTTTGGTTTTCTGGTCAAAGAAGGACGTCTAAAAGTCAGCCCCACGGAGAATATCGGGGCTCCTAATGTAGGGCGGCCACTACCCAAACCGATCACGGTTAATCAGATACGGAGGCTATTGGAACAACCGGCCGGACAAAATACCCCGGAAGGTAAACGGGATTGTGCCATGCTGGAACTGCTCTATGCCAGCGGCATGCGGGTCAGCGAACTGACTTCCCTTAATATCGACGATGTATTAGCCGACGGCTATGTGCGCTGTTTTGGCAAAGGGCATAAAGAGAGAATCATTCCGGTACACCAGCGGGCTTTAGATGCGGTTGATGATTATCTGAAAAACGGAAGGCCGCAGCTGACACAGGACCATAATGAGAAAGGCCTCTTTCTTAACCGGCGCGGCGACCGCTTAACCCGCCAGGGTTTCTGGCAGATACTGAAAGGCTATGCTAAACAGGCCGACCTCGGTAGCGAAATAACCCCGCACACACTGCGGCATAGCTTTGCCACTCACATGTTAAGCGGTGGGGCCGACTTGAGGTCGGTACAGGAATTACTTGGGCATGCCAATATCTCCACGACCCAGGTATATACCCACCTGACTACCGAACACGTCCGGCGGACTTATGATAAATCTCATCCCCGGGCTAAGTAATCATCAGGAGAGATCAGATGTCCCCAAAATCAAGACGAAAATTTAATAAATATGCCGGTCAGCGCCGTAATCCGGTACCGGCCGCCCGTCCGCAGGTTACTGCAGCCGCTCCGGAGATAAGAGCCCAGTCTACGAGCAGCCCTCGACCAACGGAACCCCGGGCGTCCACCGCAGCTGCTCTGGCTTCTTACACTAATGTTCCCCGGGAACTGAAAACGATCGGAATATTGGCTGGTGTTGCGTTAGTTATCCTCATTGTGCTGTCAGTCATCTTGTCAAAAACAGTATAACGCGACCTATTTAATAGAACCTGTTCGCGAAGTAACAGCCCTGCTGACTTGAGATGAGGCGCGTTGGTCCATGTGAATTTTTCTTCGGATCGGTATCATGACAACCCTGTTTTACCTGACCTGTAGCATCATGTATAATGAGCAAGCGCGTTAGAGGCAAGCGGTATAGAGTATTTACAATATCAATGAATGTGGGTGAATTGAATGGATAAGTACGGTCTAACCAACATAAGCAACCTGGTATTACTCGGGCACAGCGGCTCCGGAAAAACAACACTATCGGAAGCGATGCTTTTTTCCACCGGTGCCGTCAACCGCCTGGGCAAGGTTGACGATGGTACTACTGCTTCAGATTATGATCCGGCAGAAGCCAAGCGAAGAATCAGTATCAGTCTTTCGGTGTTACCCTGCATCTGGAAATCTACCAAGTTGAATATCCTGGATGCCCCCGGTTATGCCGATTTTATCGCTGAGATCAAAGCCGGGATACGTGTAAGTGAGAGTGCCTTGATCGCCGTAAGCGCCAACTCGGGCGTTGAAGTTGGTACGGAACAGGCCTGGGAATATTCGGGAGAAGCCAAATTATCACGGGTCTTCGTCGTAAATAAAATGGACCGGGAGAATGCGGACTTCAACAAGAGTATCAATCAACTCCAGGCAAAGTTCGGTACCAAGGTTTTACCGATCCAGGTCCCGATCGGTGCCCATACAACCTTCCAGGGAATCGTCGATTTATTGACCATGAAAGCTTATACCGGATCGCCCGCGAAAGAAGGAGCGGTACCGGATAGCATCAAAGCCCAGGTTGACAGTTACCGGGAGAAGTTGATTGAAGGTATCGCCGAACAGGATGACAAGATGCTGGAGAAGTACCTGGGCGGCGAGCAGCTGACTCCCGAGGAAATTACCAGCGGATTAAAGAAAGCAATTTCCTCGCGTAAGATCGTACCTGTCCTGGCGGCATCCGGGCTGCAGAATGTAGGTACCAGTTTGCTGCTGGATGCTATCGTCAATTACCTGCCAACACCGAATGACCGGCCGATTATTGCGGTAGCCGATCAAGGCACGCAGGAATTACAGGCCAGTGAAGATGGGCCGTTATGTTCTCTGGTTTTCAAGACCAGCGCCGATCCTTATGTGGGTAAATTAACCTACCTCCGTGTTTATAACGGCGTCCTCAGCAGTAACTCCCAGGTGTGGAACCTGAACCGTAATGATATCGAACGTATCGGCCAGTTATACAAGGTTTCCGGGAAAAACCAGGAGCCGGTTACCGAGATACGTGCCGGGGATATCGGAGCAGTGGCTAAACTCAGTCTGACGGCGACGGGAGACACGCTGGGAGTCAAAGAAAAACCGATAAAAATAATCCCGGTTACTTTCCCGGCACCGATCCTCAGTAAAGCCGTCTATCCCAAGACCAAGCTTGACCTGGATAAGCTGGGCAGTTCCTTAACCAGGCTGGTCGAAGAAGATGCCACCCTCCAGGTCCGCCGTGATGCCGATACCGTGGAAACCATCATCTCCGGTATGGGAGAGACTCAGCTTGATGTCGCCGCCGAAAAGATGCAGCGTAAATTCGGCGTCGGGGTTAACCTGGAAACACCTAAAGTCCCTTACAAAGAGACCATTTCCATGCCAACCAAAGCGGAATATAAACATAAGAAACAAACCGGCGGCCACGGCCAGTACGGACACGTCGTTATCGAACTCGAACCCCTCCCCCGCGGCAGCGGTGTTGAGTTCGTCGACCGTGTCGTCGGTGGTTCCGTTCCCAAGAACTATATCCCGGCTGTGGAAAAAGGGGTCAATGAAGCGAAGACCGAAGGTGTCCTGGCACGGTACCCCATCGACGATGTTCGCGTGATACTCGTCGATGGTAGCTTCCATCCTGTTGACTCCTCGGAAATCTGTTTCAAGATTGCTGGCGCCGGGGCTTTGAAGAAGGGCATGACTGACGGCAAACCGGTTATTCTCGAGCCGATCATGAATATGACAATCCGGGTCCCTGAGGAATTCACCGGCGATATCATCAGCGACTTGAATACCAAGCGGGCCCAGATGCAGGGTATGGCCCTGGAAGACCACATCCAGGTGATCCAGGCACAGGCGCCGCTGGCGGAAATCCAACGTTATGCCATCGACCTGAAATCTATTACCCAGGGCCGGGGAACTTTTTCCATGACTTTCGATCATTACCAGGAAACGCCTGCTCTGGTAGTACAGAAAATCATCACCGAACGGCAGCAGGAAAAAACAACCGCCTCGTAAAAATTTCGATGAATATTACAAAGGGGGAGATAATTTCTCCCCCTTTTGGTTTTACCGGGTATCACTTTGTTCTTACCCTTTTTCGAATCAGCTATTGACAAAAATTTGAGCTCATAATAATATATCGTTAGTCGTTATAACGACTAACGATATATTATTATTTCAGGATAAAGTGTATGTTATCCCGGGATAACATCAGTAAATATCTACCTCTTTCCGAAACGACTTACTATATCATGCTGGCCCTGGTCGATCCGCTGCATGGTTACGGTGTAATGCAGAAAGTGGCTGAGATCAGTAATGGCTTAGTAAAATTGGGCCCGGGAACCTTATACGGCGCCTTCAGCACCCTGGAAAAAGAAGGATTGATTGAAAAAACCGGGGAGGAAGAACGCCGGAAATTATACCAGTTGACACTTAAGGGAAAGTCCGTCCTCCTTAACCAGATCAGACGGTTAGGTACGATGAGCCGCAGCGGGCTAATAGTGTTAAGCCGGCTGATATAGACACAATCTGGCGGGGAGAGGGAAAAAAATATGGCAAAGCAGCAGGTCACCAGATTCAGATGGTTCTGGGCTTGGCAGGACGAGGCCGAAGAGCGGTGGTTGGCAGAGATGTCCGGTAAAGGGTTTCATCTTAATTCAGTGGGCATCCCCGGCATATATACCTTTCAAGTAGCTGAACCACGTTCATATGTTTACCGTATGGATTATCAGTCTTTTACCAGGAAGGACAAAAAGGAATATTTGCAGTTGTATCAGGACGCCGGCTGGGAGTATATCGGAGAATTATCTGCCTGGCAATATTTCCGCAAGGAGTTGAAACCCGGGGAAGTCAACGAGATATTTACCGATGTAGAATCGAAAATCGCCAAATACAACCGGGCGCTGGTTTTTACGGGGTTCATGATAATTCTATTATTGTCGGTCTTTGGCGGACAGGTTATCAACGAGGGGCCGGGGTTATGGTGGGGTGGTATCAAGATTTTCTATCTCGTGGTAATTATGTTGCTGGTATTTGCGGTTATCAAGTTGTCCCAAAAGATAAAACGGCTAAAAAGGAACTGATTCTCAGTGATTATTTTAGTCACAATAATATGAAAAGTTATTAAAGCAACTTCGTTTTTAATATAGCCAGTTAACATAAAAAAAGACCGGGGAGTGTCCCCGGTCTTTTTTACAAAAAGTTACCGCATGCGTATATTAGCGCCAGTAGTCGATATTGATAGGTTTAATACCAGGACGGCGGGCACCCACCCACTGCGGGTACTCTTCACCGCCGCCAGTGACAATGATACAACTTTCCCAGGGATCGTTCACAAAGGGAACCAGGTAATCGTCGGATAATTCCTTCCAGGGTTTGCCGGAAGTGCGTTCGATACCTGTCCAGGAGGCAGTATTAACATCGACCCAGGAATGCGTCCGGTATTCGCGCAGCGGCCGGAAGCTCTGCTTGTAGATCCACTCATAGACCTCGTCCTTGGTCTTGAAACCGGCTTCGTAAAGATGGCGGGCCATTTGGGGCAGCATCAGGAAAGTAATACCACCTTCTCGGTCATGCCAGACACCCGGAATCATGTAGCCCAACCAGTTCTTAGAACCGGGTACACCTTTGACACCGAGGCGCCGGGCAATACCGCCGTGGCCGGATTTCTGGAAAGCACGGTAGCCGCCGGGAGAAAATTCGGTGCGGTGGATGTTAGTCGTGCCGCCGCGGCCCAGGTTCATCACATATATAATACTTTCGTTCTTCTTGAAATCGTACTCTTCGTTCAAGCCGCGCCAACCCGGTGGCAGATTGTCGAGGTCTTCCGGGATGCAGTTGAACAGCGGTGAACCCATTACCCCGACATTCGTCACATTCGGGACGTTGCCGCCGAAGTTCCGCCACATCAGTTCGGCCGCCCGGCCGATACTGCGGTTCGCCGGGTTACCCGGGCCAAAGATACCGACATCGAAATTCATGCCGATTTCCTTGGAGATCGGACCGCTGACCACGTAACCCTGGCTTCCCCGCCCATCCGAACCACCGCCCCCGCCTGCTTCGGCGATCGCCAGTACTACCGGGAAATATTCCGGCTTACAGCCGGCCATCACCGCGTTTACGGCGACTCTCTCTACTGTAGCTGTCCGTTTCAGCGGCATAAACTTGACCGGCGCACCTTTTTCTATCTTGTGTCCCTTTGCCTGGAAAGCAAATTCCGCCCGGTCGGTCTGATGCACGATCAGTTCGTCCGGTTTATGGCTGGTACCCTTGAGCATGGCGGCGACCCGTTCTTCCGTAGGCACGACGATGGGTAGGCCGTCGGTATATTTCGCGATCGGGGCATTATAGCGGAGGGTGGGGATGTTCTCGGACTGCATGAAAAATTCCTGGGCTGCTTCGAGAGTACCTTCAAAAAGTATCCGGTCATTATCGATCTCATATACACCAACGGATTTCTCCTCCGGGGTTAAAGGCCGGAGTAAGGCGTCTATCATCGGCCGGATGAAACCATCAACATCTATCGGACCGGGTAATGTACGTGACACATGAATACGACGCAGGTGGGGAGAACCGCTCATTTTCCCTGCCTGGACGAAAGTTTCATCCTGGTCGGCATATAACAGGGAGACAGTAGGAATACCTGCCTGTTCGTTGTCGGCAACCTGGAACAACTGTTCCCAGATTGCGCCGTGTCACCAGATGACGCCGGCGATGACGGCATCGGCATCCTTTTTTTCTTCGTCGGTCAATTCCGCACTGAATCCGAACTGCCGCTTGATTTTCCAGTTGACATTAGGATAATCCTGCGGCAGCCGTTTGAGTAAGGGAATCGTAATATCCTGGTCGCCGCCAGCATTGATGCTGACATAGATCGTTTTGCCGTCAAGCTTGTCTAGCCGCGGCGCAAGAGGGTATAGCTTGACTGGTTCTTGGATACCTACGGGATTGAGGCACCTGTATTTTTTTTCTGGCATAGCTCTTCCTTCTCCTTATCGTTACCGTAAAATAGTTGTCGTCAAATTGTCCGGATAAAACCTCGATGGAAATTTGTATTGATTATAGTGACTATCTCTTCACTTGACAATCTGGCTGATTTTTTTAAATTTGTCTCCCTGGGCGGCTTTGAGTAGTTCGAAAAGCACGGTCTCGGTTCCGGTCAACCAGGCACCGACTTGCTGCATCATATCAAGAGCAAGCTGGCGGTTAAAGGAAGTCCGGGACGATACCGTATCCGTCACTACATGGGTTTGATATCCGTTCTTGATCAAATCACAGGCAGTCTGATAAACGCAGATATGTCCTTCGATACCGGAAATAAGGATTTGTTTCCGATTTTGCTTGATCAATCGATTTTTGAATTCATCATTTTGCCAGCAGCTGAAACTAATCTTGGAGACCGGATCGAATCCCGGAATTAATGATGAGATGTCGGGCAGTGTGGTGCCCAGTCCCTGGGGGTATTGTTCGGTCACTAATACTGGAACTTCCAAAACCTGTATCCCCTGTAATAATTTTTGCAGGTTTAGCAACAGGTTTTCCTTATCATGCATGACCCGGAATAGTTTTTCCTGAACATCAATTACCAGGAGCGTGGTATCGGTAATTTCCAGCATTACCCCCTCCGTGCCAGTCGAGTTTATTCTCTTGAAAAGAAGAGCCCCGTTATTTCTTTTCCGCTTTTATGCTGCGATAAACATAATCGAACATGATTTCGCCGACTTCATCGACTGACAACCGGCCTTTTGGTGAGAACCAGATAGTACTTCTGATTATCACGGAAGAAGTTAAGTAGATCGTTACTTTGATATCCTTTACTTCGAAAATTCCTTGTTTAATGCCCCGCTCAATGACTTTACGCATAATGTTATCATAGATATCACGAAGCTGGACGATCGCTTTACGGTGTTCGGTCGATAAGTCCTTAAGCCCGGTATCTGAAATCAGGATGCTGGAACGTTTCATGCGTACCAACAATCCAAAATGGCTCTTGACCAACGAGCGTAATTGTTCTACCGGACTGGTCACCTCATCCTCATCCAGGTGTTTCACTGAAGCCACCGCCCGTTCATGTATATCCCGGGTAACTTCAAAAAGGATGTCTTCTTTACCGGCGAAATAATTGTAGATATTGGCTGCTTTGCAGTTACAGGCACTGGCGATGTCTCGCATGCTGGTGCTGTGATAACCCTTTCTCCAGAACAGGGTCCCGGCTTTATCCAGTATCCGGCTTTTTTTTACGGAGGATGACGATTCATTTTGCCGCGCGTTCTTTACCATTTTCTTTCTCCGGTTTCCGCAAGATTAAAAGCCAGTGAATGATTGACCAATCATACCACAAAACATCGGGAGTATAACTTCAAATGCAATATGAACTAATGTTAGTAAAGGAGGAGTTCCGTGCTGCCATTATCGTCAATTAAGCGGTACGGAACTCCCGTTAATTCACTGAGCCAACAACTCTTTTAGTTTCTGAGTGAAAGCGGGGATAATTTTCTTCCAGTCGCCGACGACTCCATATCGGGCTTCTTTAAAAATGTTCGCTTCCGGATCCTTATTGATCGCTACGATAACTTTAGCACCTGAGCATCCAGCCATGTGTTGGCTCGAACCGGAGATGCCAACGGCGATATAGAGGTCCGGGGTGACTACTTTACCGGTCAGGCCGACCTGGGCGGTATCAGGCATCCAGGCGCTGTCACATGCCGGGCGGCTGGCTCCGACAGCTCCTTTTAACAATTTGGCGATGGCATCCAATTCCTTAAAACCGTCCGGGCCGCCGATGCCGCGTCCGCCGCTGATGATGACGGGGGCTTCTTCGAGTTTTACCCCCTTAACTTCTTCCTTAACTTTCTGGATCACTTTAGCCCGTACTGCAGCTGGGTCGATACCGGCAGCGATGTTGATCACTTCGCCCTTCCGGTTAGCATCCGGTTCCAGGGCAGCCACGGCTTTTGCCCGGATGGTCGCTATCTGGGGGTCAGAATCATAACTGTATACCGCCCGCGCATTCCCGCCATAGACCGGTTTGGTCGGCAGCAGCCGTTTGGTCTGCGGGTCTACTTCGACGGCCACGCAGTCCATGGTAGCAACGGTACCCAAACGGAATGCCAGCCGGGGTGCCAGGTCACGGCCGATCGCAGTTTGACTGAAGAGGATGATTTGGGGATCGGCCTCTTTAATTGTTTTTTCCATGACGGTCAGGTATGTTTCGGTCTGGTAATCGGCCAACAGGGGGTCTTCGACCAGATAAACCTTATCCGCCCCATAACTTATGAGTTGCGCAGAGAAATTACTTACCCCATTTCCGATCAGTACGGCAGAAAGCCCCTGGTTGGTTTCACCAGCCAACTTTCGCCCGCAGCCGAGCAGTTCGGTGGTTACCGAGGCCAACTTGCCTTCAATAATTTCACTGAAAATCAATATTCCATTCGCCATTCTATTCTCTCCTGTAAACTACCGGTTTTTACATCATCGTGGGTACAACCGGCATCATTTATTACAGTGTTTTTGCTTCCCGGAGCTTTAAGGCCAGCTTCACCGCTGCTTCCTCCGGAGTCTCACCGGTAATTATTTCACATCTGGCTTCTTTGACCGGCTGGAATAATTTGGCTATCTTGGTGCGTCTTCCGGCGGCACCCAATTTAGCTGCATCGGCACCGATATCGGCGGGTTTCCAGATGATCGGTTCTTTCCGTTTGGCACCCATGATCCCCTTGATCGTAGGATAACGAGCCGCCCCTAATTCATTAGTTACCGTGATTACCGCCGGCAAGGCAACTTCCACTACTTCAAAGCCATCAGTGGTGATACGTTCTACTCGTGCTTTCCCATCAAGTGCTTCCACTTTTTTGGCAATAGTCACGCTGGGCAGGCCGAGAATTTCGGCAATTCCGGAACCTACCTGTCCCGAATCCCAGTCTGCCGCTTGCCGGCCGCAGAAAATAAGGTCGAATTTTCCGATCTTCTTAATGGCCATTGCCAGGGCGTAGGCCGTCGACCAGGAGTCCCCATCCACGTATGCCGGATCCTCTAATAAGACCAGTTCATCGGCACCCATCGATAAGGGCTTTTTCACTACATCTCTCAAGAGATTGATGCCCAGGCTGATGACGGTAATTTTCCCGCCTTTAGCATCTTTCACGCGTAAAGCTGCTTCTACCGCTTGCTCATCAAATGGGCTGATAACGGGGGGAACCCCTTGTGGGGGAACTACTTTATTTTTTGCAGGGTCGATTTTGAAACTTGCCGGTGGTGCTTCCGGGTCAAGGACTTGCTTACAGCACACAATCATGTCCACCGCGCCGGTACCTCCTCATCTCTAATTCACACACGTTCATTAATGTAACATCCGGCCGTTAAGCACGTCAAGTTATGATAATACGAGAAAACACCTGATTATTCATTTCAGTTCGATTGCACCTCAAAACATGGATTGATATAATAGCCTTACCTTATTGCGGATGACTTGAAGTACTGCATATGCTTCAGATCTTATCCTCTGGAAAATAAGCCCGCCATCAGAAAGGATTAAAATATGGCTGCTGAAGAAAAAAATAGTGATCAAAACAAGCTGGAAACAGCCCGTCATTCTGCTTCGCATATCATGGCCGAAGCAGTAAGGTCGGTATTCCCCGAAGTGAAATTCGGCATCGGCCCTGCGATCGAAAACGGTTTTTATTATGATTTCGATCTCCCACGTCCCCTCACCCCGGAGGATTTACCACGTATTGAAGAGAAAATGCGGGAATTGATCAAAAAAGGGCTTACCTTTACCCGGGAGAATGTCACCAGGGAAACTGCCCGGCAGCTTTTTAAGGACCAGCCGTATAAACTGGAGCTGATCACGGATCTATCCGATGATGATATTTCAGTTTACCGGTCCGGTGATTTTATTGATTTATGTGCCGGGCCTCATGTGGCCACAACAAAAGAAATCAATCCTGAGGCGATAAAACTGGAGCGCATTGCCGGAGCTTATTGGCGGGGCTCAGAAAAAAACCCCATGCTGCAAAGGATTTATGGTCTTTGTTTCAGTTCTCCGAAAGAACTGGAAGAATACTTGAAATTCCAGGAAGAGATCAAGAAACGGGACCACCGTAAAGTAGGTAAAGATCTGGACTTGTTCATTATTCCGGAGGAGATCGGTGGAGGGCTCGTTATCTACACCGCCAAGGGCGGCCGTATCCGCTCTGCAATAGAGGATTTCTGGCGGCGAGAGCATTTCGCTAACGGTTATGAGATTCTATACACTCCGCACATTGGGCTTAGTAACCTGTGGCAGACCAGTGGTCACCTGGGTTTCTACAAAGAGAATATGTATTCGCCGATGCAGATCGATGAGCAAGAATACTATATAAAGCCGATGAACTGCCCGTTTCATATTCTCGCCTATAAATCACGCATCCGCTCTTACCGTGAATTACCGCTCCGATGGGCTGAACTTGGTACGGTATACCGTTACGAACGTACTGGGGTACTCTCCGGACTTATGAGGGTCCGCGGCTTCACTCAGGATGACGCCCACATATTTTGCACTCCGGAGCAAATGAACTCGGAAATTTCCGAAGTACTACGTTTTTCCTTGTATATGTTAGATACTTTCGAGTTTAAGAAATATAAAGTGTATCTTTCTACACGTCCCTCAGATGCCATTGGGGAAGGGGTATTATGGGAGAATGCCCAGAATGCCCTGCGGCGGGTGATTGGTGAGAACCATCTTGAATACGAAGTTGATGAAGGTGGGGGGGCATTCTATGGGCCAAAAATAGACATAAAAATACAGGATGCGCTTGGCCGAGAGTGGCAGACCACCACCATACAGTTCGACTTTAACCTTCCGGAACGTTTTAATATGGCGTATGTAGGGGTAGATGGCAAAGAACATCGTCCTTATATGATTCACCGTGCCCTACTGGGTTCATGGGAACGTTTTTTCGGGTTGCTTATTGAACATTATGCCGGAGCCTTCCCGGCCTGGTTGTCCCCAGTACAGGTTATGGTCATTCCGATCGCCGAACGGCATAACGACTATGCACAAAAGGTGGCCGCTGAGTTGAAATCGGCTAACGTTCGTGTCCAGGTAGATGATACTTCGGACCGGATGAACCAGCGGATCCGCCAGGCACAGTTGGAAAAGATTCCTTATATGCTGGTGGTCGGCGATAAAGAAATGGAATCCGGCCAGGTGGCACCAAGGTTGCGGACCGGGGAACAGCTGCCCGCCCTGCCTATCGGTGATTTTAAATTACGGATTCTGGATATCATACAGCGAAAAGCACTCGAATTATAGGTTCAGACTTTTATGAGCCTATAGGTTGCTTTGTACGGTCAAGGTATGTTATATTGAATTTTGCTATTTTTTTGAGGGGGAAGTTCAGCATATAATTAAGAAACTCCGCGTCAACGAAGAAATTCGGGCCAGGGAGGTGCGTCTCGTCGGAGAGAACGGCGAACAACTGGGTACCTTACCGTTATATCAAGCAAGAGAAGTAGCGAAGAGCCATAGCCTGGACCTTGTCGAAGTCGCACCCACCGCAGTACCACCGGTATGCCGTTTGCTCGATTATGGCAAGTTCAAATACGAACAGGCCAAAAAGGAGCGTAACTCACGAAAAAGCCAGAAGATTGTATTATTACGTGAGATCAGGCTGAGGCCGAAGATTGGCGACCATGATTTCGATGCGAAGTCAAGGACCGCCAGGAAGCTGCTCGCCGGCGGTGATAAAGTAAAGGTCACGGTAATGTTCCGGGGTAGAGAGATTACCCATCCTGATTTAGGTTGGAAACTCCTGCAAAAAATGGCCGATTCTTTGAAAGATGCTGGTACGGTTGACGGGCAGCCGATTATGGAAGAAAGAAGGATGAATATCATTCTTTCTCCGGTACCCGTTCAGAAAACCAAAGCCCCCAAGGTAAAGCAAGAGGTGGAAGTTACTGATGCCAAAAATGAGGACCCACAAGGGAGCCCAGGACCGGCTGCACGTAACCGGTAGCGGCAAGATAGTACATGCCAAGATCGGCAAAAGCCATCTGCGCATGCATAAAAAAGCCCGGACTAAAAGACTATATCATGGCAAGCTGGTACTGAGTTCTGCAAATGAGCGAAGACTGAAAAGCCTGCTGCCGTATGGTGCATAGATAAAACTTGCCCTGAAGTATCTCAAGGAGAAATAAGGTGCCACGTTCTAAGAGTAGCGTTACTTATCATCATCGACATAAGAAAGTACTGGAATTAACCAAGGGTCACCGGGCGACCAAGCATGCCTTATACCGCCGTGCTCATGAATCGATGCTTAAATCATTAAGCTATGCAACGGCACACCGCCGCGAGCGCAAAGGTGATATGCGCCGTTTATGGATCACCCGTATCAATGCTATCAGCCGGGCCAATGGGATGACTTACGGCCAATTAATCAACGGCCTGCATACTGCCGGCATCAACCTGAACCGTAAACTGCTGGCAGATATGGCAGTACGCCAGCCGGAAGCCTTTGCTGACCTGGTGACCACGGTACGGGCTAAGAGTCAGGCTTAGGAAAACCAAGGTTAACCTTGGTTAGGAAAAATGGCCGTAATAGCTAACCAAAATGATACGATAGTAAGATTGACAAAGGCATAATCCCATGCTAGACTTCGCGCACAGGTTGCTTCAAATGATGAATGAAATTGAAAACTTAAACCGTCAATTCGCAGCAGAATTCACATTTCCTGTGCGCCATTGGCGCGTGGGGGGCTAATTTACGGCTTAAGTACCGTAGGAAAGACTAAACCGGACATCATCGAACCCTCCACATGGAGGGTTCTTTAATTACTAAGACATGAGGCTTTGAAATGTCCACGATTGATGAAATAGCAGCTAGAGCGATAAATGAACTTGAGGCACTGAATGATGCCAGGTCACTGGAATCATGGCGTATCCAATATCTGGGGCGGAAAGGTGTAATCACCGAAGTTTTGCGAGGGTTGGGTAGTTTAGCACCGGAAGAGAGAAAAGCCGCAGGCGCCCGCGCCAATACGGCGAAAACAACACTCGAAAACAGGTATAAAGAAAAGTTGGACTCTTTTACTGCCAGCGAAGTAACATGGAAAACTACAGCCGCCGTAATCGATATTACCCTGCCCGGATATCCCTTTGTACTGGGCCACAAACATATACTGGTACAGGCGATTGATGAGATATCCGAGATATTCCGGAGCATGGGTTTTCAGGTGGCCCTGGGCCCTGATGCGGAATGGGACTACTATAATTTTGAAGCCTTAAATATGCCGAAAGAGCATCCCGCACGGGACGGTATGTCTACTTTCTGGGTGGACTATGAAAACGACCGGGGCGAACGGCCGATGTTGCTGCGAACTCATTGTACCGCCGTCAGTGCCCGGGTAGTCCATAATATGAAACCGCCGATCAGGACGGTCGAACCGGGGATGGTATACCGGTATGAGGCTACGGATGCGACTCATTTAAATGCCTATCACAATGTCGATGGGATCGCTGTAGATACAGGTATCACCATGGCTGATTTGAAAGGGACGTTATTCGAATTCGCCCGGCGTTATTTCGGCCGGGAACGTAAGGTTCGTTTTCGTTGTGACTATTTTCCCTTCGTCGAACCGGGCGTCGAAATGTCCATCGAATGCGCAGTCTGCCACGGCTCGGGATGCCGGCTTTGTAGCGAGAGCGGCTGGTTGGAGATACTCGGCGCCGGCATGACGCACCCCGATGTCCTGCGTCGCGGCGGCATCGACCCGGAGGTATATACTAGTTTCGCTTTTGGCATGGGCTTGGAACGGCTGCCGATGCTCCGGTACGGCATCGATGACATGAGACACTTCTATAATGGAGACTTAAGATTCCTCAGGCAATTTTAGCCCTCAGGATATTAATCTTTTACTTGGTATTGGAGGTATATTATGGCAGAACTAAATAAACCGATGACGAGATGGATTACCATGGGTGTTGCAGCGGTTGTTGTCATAGCCTTGCTGGTAGCGACTATTGTATTTGCCGTCCAGAAAGGTAATCTACAAAAGGATCTTGATGCGTCCGAAGCCCAGGTAGCTTCTTTACAAGGCCAGGTTACGACTCTACAGGGTAATGCATCTTCATTGCAGACACAACTTAACCAGGAAAAGTCTAAATCCACCTCATTGGAACAAGATCTCAATGAGGCTGAAAACCAGGTAACCTCGCTTAACAAACAGGTTTCCTCTAACCAGGAGACTATTACCGATCAGGCGAACCAGTTGAAAACCATCAAATATCCTCGCCATTTCAATTCTTTAACTGAGTTGACCAACTGGTTGCAAGCGGATGATACTGATACCGTATATTCCGGATTAAGTAAACCGCAAATATCTTTTATCCTGCAGATACGGGCTGCCCGGGATGGATATTTGTTACCGGTTCGATTACCGGTGGGGGGTACCCTGGAATATATCACCAATATGGCAATCATCGGTGATTCGGTTTATTCTATACGCGGCACTGATGATTTCGTGGAGAAGTGGATGAATATCAGCCCCGCTTTGCCGTCATATCCCATTACCCCGGAAAGTGGACAATGAAAACTTCTTTAAAATGGTTACAAGACTATCTCGATATTGACCTGCCTGCGGCTAAGGTGGCGGAAATCCTTACCATGGCCGGGATGGAGGTTAAGAGTACCCAGATTATCGGGGGTAATTGGGACAAGGTAACCGTGGGACAAATAAAGGCTGTCAATCCCCATCCCAATGCTGACCGCCTGCGGCTGTCAACCGTGGACCTGGGAAATGAAGAAGCTACCGTTGTCTGCGGGGCACCGAATCTCAACATCGGTGACAAAATTGCTTTCGCCCGTGTTGGGGCTGAGTTAATCGACGGCCATACCGGTACAAAAGCAGTGTTGAAAGAAGCGAAAATCCGCGGCATATCTTCCAGTGGTATGATCTGTTCCGAGAAGGAACTGGGGATTTCGGATAATCATACCGGGATATTGGTATTACCGCCAGATGCCCCGGTGGGAGTTCCCCTGGCGGCGTATATGAGTGACGCCTACTATAACCTAGAAATTACACCCAACCGCCCTGACTGCCTGTCGGTTATCGGTATTGCCCGTGAAATCGCTGCATTAACCGGTAAACATGTGCGCTTGCCCGCTGATACCTATGATGAAGCAGAACCCCCAATCGATCAGCAGTTTACCGTTGAAATTCAAGCACCGGATTTATGCCCCCGCTATGCGGCTGCTTTGATCAAAGGTATTCATATTGCAGAATCGCCGGAGTGGATGAAACAACGTCTGATTGCCGGCGGTATGCGCCCTATCAATAACATCGTCGATATCACCAATTTCGTGATGTTGGAGTACGGACAACCCTTGCACTCCTTCGACTTTGACCGGATACAAGGACATCAAATCATCGTGCGCCGGGCAAAGTCGGGTGAGAAGATGCAGACTCTGGATAGTACCGACCGTGAGTTAACTGCGAATACCCTGGTGATCGCCGATACCGAACGAGCTATCGCCGTTGCAGGTGTCATGGGCGGAGCTAATACCGAGGTCACCGAAAACACCACCTCGATTCTCCTTGAATCGGCAAATTTCAACCCGGCAAATATTCACTACACCGGCCGGAACCTTGGTGTATCCAGTGAAGCTGCTACTCGTTATGAGAGGGGCATTCGTCCTGATTTGACGATTCCTGCTTTAAGACGGGCGACCCAGCTGATCAAGGATTTGGGCGGAGGCGAAGCCGCCAGAGGCATCATCGATGTCTATCCGGGTAAAAAACCGGTTGCTTCGATCACCCTGTCGGCAGCCCAGGTAAAACGAGTGCTTGGCATTGAAGTCAGCTGTGAACGCATGACGGAGATCTTCATGTCTCTCGGATTTGAATGTAAGGTAGATCCTGCAGGAAACGCAGTCGTAGTTACCCCGCCTTATTGGCGCAGCGATATCCGGATTACCGAAGACCTGGTGGAAGAGATTGCCCGCATCAATGGTTACGACAAGATTCCGGTGACTTTATTATCCCAGCCTATCCCACCCCAGGACCCGCTGCTCCCGATAAAAATCAAGAGGGAAGCTAGGGATATCCTCACCGGCTTTGGCTTTGATGAGATCATGACTCCTTCTATGATCGGCACGGAGATGTTGAACAAACTGACTCCCGCCGGTACCCATATCGAAGCCTTACGGCTATCGAACCCGATGACCGTGGAACAGGAATACCTGCGGCCGACGCTGAGAGCAAACTTGTTATCGGTATTAGCCCTCAACCAGCGGTCGGGGGAAGGTATTATCCGCCTGGTCGAAACCAGTAAAGTGTTTGTACCCCGGGAAAATGATCTTCCGGATGAGCGCGATATACTATGCGGCGTCATCAGCGGGGCTGGTGAAACAAAATGGTGGCAGGATGAAGAAAAAAAGCCAGACTACTTCACCGTAAAGGGCCTGGCCGAAGTAATTTTGCAGCATTTTAATATTAAGGCTGATTTTGTCCCCGGTGATGACCCCACACTGGCGGCGGATTTACAGGCCGCCGTCATGGCCGGTGATAAGAAGTTAGGCGTGGTCGGTGAGGTCCATCCCCGTGTCCGCGAAAAATTTGAAATTTCCGGCCCAGTCTACCTGTTCGAACTGGACTTACCTGTCCTGGTATCAATGTTTGCTTCCCGGAAAAGTTATAAACCATTACCCCGCTTTCCGTCTGTGGTACGGGATATTGCTGTTGTTGTCGACATGAAAGTAACCCACCGGCAGGCGATCGACATCATACGAAGCTTTCCTCTCATTGAAGAGGTTGCCTTGTTTGATGTTTATTCGGGAGAACAGGTACCGGCGGGGAAAAAGTCACTGGCCTACCGTATTACCTTCCAATCACCCAATAAAACCCTGACCGATGATGCTGTCAGTGCCATCATGAAACAGATGATAGCAAAACTGGAAAAGGAATTTGGGGCGACGCTTAGATAAAGGCAAGGGGGGATAAACTCGCTAGAAGATTATCCCCCCTGTACGTTTCCTACTGCGGGGTTCCTATTTTCCGGTTTGTAGCATTTTCTGCACAACCGCAACGATACCTTCCAGGGGCATCAATTGTGCTTTTTTCTCCGTACGCCACTTGATTTCCACACTTTGCTTTTCCAGGTTGCGTGGACTGACCGTGATCCGCAGCGGCATGCCTAACAGGTCGGCGTCGTTAAATTTCACTCCCGGGGATTCTGCCCGGTCGTCGTATAATACCTCGATTCCAGCAGCCGTAAGATCTTTATATAAAGAATCTGCGGCTGCCACTACTTTCGGATCATCGATAAAAAGGGCGCAAAGATGGACCTGATATGGAGCGATGCTGACCGGCCAGATGATGCCCTTATCATCGTGGTTTTGTTCGATCGCAGCTGCCAGCAGCCGTCCCACTCCGATTCCGTAACACCCCATCGTGATCACCTGAGGGTTACCATTTTCATCGGTGAAAAAAGCCCCTAACTTTTCACTATACACAGTACCCAGTTTGAAGATATGTCCTACTTCGATACCGCGCACGGCTTGTAAGGTGTTTCCACACCTGGAGCAAATATCCCCGGCTTTGGCCAGGGCAATATCCGCCACGAAATCCGCAGAAAAGTCACGGCCGTAATTGGCATTCCTGATATGGGTGTCTGCTTTGTTGCCGCCGGTTACCAGGTTAACGGCGGTAGTGGCGGAATCATCGGCTACGATTCTGACACCTTGAAGTCCTATTGGTGAAGCAAAACCGGCGGTGATTTTATGTTCGGACATTTCCGCCGGAGTTGCCAGGCGGAGGTCTTTCACTTTGAGGGCATGGGCTAACTTGATTTCATTTACCGGCAGGTCACCCCGGATAACGACAAAAATAAACTCGCCGTCCGCCGCATAGAAAACCGCTTTCAGAGTTTGTGCTGTGCTGATACCCAGGAAGGTGGCAACTTCCTCGATGGATTTTTTACCGGGAGTGGCTACCTCTTCCATCAGTAGGGGTACAGCATGCTGTGCCCCGTTATTTTGCTTATTGAACACAGCTTTTTCTGCGTTGGCGGCATATCCACATTTAGGGCAGACGATGACGGTATCCTCGCCGGTTTCTGCCGGGAGCATGAATTCATGCGAGTCCTTGCCGCCGATAGCCCCACTGTCAGCTTCCACCGGGATGGATTTTAGCCCGCAGCGGGCGTACATATTAGAGAATGCTGTCAGCATTCGTTGATAAGCGGTGTCCAGGCCAGCCTGGTCTTTATCAAAGCTGTAGGCATCGAGCATGATAAATTCCCGGACACGGATCAAACCAGCACGCGGCCGGGGTTCATCGCGAAACTTATTCTGTATTTGATAAATGTTTACCGGCAGGTCACGGTAACTTTTCACATAATGGGCAACGATTTCAGTAACAACTTCTTCATGAGTTGGCCCGAGGACCAGGATACGTTCCCTGCGGTCTTTAGTGGTTAGAGCCGGCAGGGTGCTGCCGAATGCCTGGTCGCGCCCTGATTTTTGCCATAATTCGAGGGGCTGCAGGGTAGGCATGAATACTTCCTGCCCGCTGGCATCGTCCATTTCGTCGCGAATGATGTTTTCTATCTTGCGCAGGCTGCGCCAGGCCAGCGGCAGGTAATTGTAAATACCGGCGGCCACCTGGCTGATCATTCCGGCACGCAGGAGAAGTTGATGCGAAGGGGTATCGGCCTCGGTAGGAATCTCCCGTTGAGTCTTGCTGACCAATTTGGAAATACGCATATCTGGTACTCTCTTTTCTATATATGTCAGGATTAAGTTATTAAATCATAACATGGGTAAGGTATGCCAGCGGCATAATGAATAAACTCCTGTGTTATAATCGACCTATGAGGATACTTGGCATCGAGACTTCCTGTGACGAAACAGCGGTGGCTGTCGTCGTCGAAGGCTCGAAGATAGAATCGAACCTGATCGCTTCTCAGGTCGAGATCCATGCCCGGTACGGCGGAGTCGTTCCTGAAGTCGCCTCCCGGCAGCATATATTGGCCATCCTGCCGCTGCTGCAAAAAGCGATGAACGAAGCCGCAGTAACCTGGCATGATATCGATGCCGTCGCGGTAACGAATGGCCCCGGGCTGGCTGGCTCATTACTGGTCGGTGTCAGCGTAGCCAAGTCGATTTCGTTCGCCCGTGGTTTGCCGCTGATACCGGTCAATCATCTCGAGGGGCATATTTATGCCAACTGGCTGTCCAATACCAATGACGGGACGCCGCCGCTTTTCCCCCTCATTTGCCTTATCGTTTCCGGGGGACACAGTGATATTGTACTTATGGAAGGACACGGCCGGTATACTTTATTGGGACGGACCCGCGACGATGCTGCCGGCGAGGCTTTTGATAAAGCTGCCCGTGTCCTCGGCCTCGGTTACCCGGGAGGCCCGGCGATCGACCGGGCAGCCCGTGAGGGAATACCGTCGATTTCCCTCCCCCATGCCTGGTTGAAAGGTACTGACGACTTCAGTTTCAGCGGCATAAAAACTGCTTTGATGCGCATGGTAAAGGCGGGAGAAATTGAGAATAAGGCTAATGCGGCCGCCAGTTTCCAGGAAGCAGTGGTTGATGTTTTAGTGAACAAGACGGCCGAAGCGGCGCGGCAGTACCGTGTCAAACAGGTCTTGTTAGCGGGAGGCGTGGCCTCTAATTCGCGTTTGCGGAAACGGATGAGAGAAGCCAGCCCGGTACCGGTATTGATCCCTCCTCCCCTGTTCTGTACCGATAATGCGGCGATGATTTCCGCCGCTGCCAATTTCCGCCTTCCCGGATCCAGTGTAGATAACCTAAACCTGGATGTGATCCCCGACCTTAAACTGGCTTAAATCACAGTTACGGCACCTCCCCTGGGTACAATACTGCCGATAAATGTGTAAAAGTCCTTGCTGAAGGCGGGCGTTGTGGATAATTCCGGACGATAATCCCAGTTGTGCTATCATATGGCGTTCCAGGTTGTTGCCCGCTGTTTTATCTTGCCAATGG
>JAEAME010000655.1_pt1 | contig 32395 bp, 26 predicted proteins | sample 8958731 | NCBI WGS metagenome assembly JAEAME01 (sample SAMN16933194, study PRJNA681113) | bioreactor sludge metagenome | isolation source: anerobic bioreactor sludge (Control) | place: India:Bengaluru | collected 2018-10-24
TATCACCCGGCAGAGCGGCGCCATCAGCGAATCGGGGTTGCATGTGACCCCAAGCGGGATTACCCCAAGTTCCGCGGCACGCTTCAACGCTCCGAGTATAAAAGGCGCCCTGCCGGCGGCCGAAAGCCCGACTAATACGTCGCCGGCTGAGACGCCGTCTGCGTCTACCGCCGCTGCCCCTTTCTCCTCGCTGTCCTCAAAACCCTCTAAAGAGCGGAACATAGCCCCCTCGCCGCCGGCAATAATACCCCGGACAAGCCGGGAATCGACACCGAAAGTCGGCGGGCACTCGGACGCGTCCACCACCCCGAGCCGTCCCGACGTTCCGGCGCCGACATAAATCAGGTGCCCCCCCGATTTCAGCGATGCCGCGATGATGTCTATCGCCGAGGCGATCTCGGTAAGCTGCGTCTCAACCGCCGCGGCGACGGTCTTATCCTCGTTATTTATTACACGCACCATGTCAAGTGTGCTCATTTTGTCTATACCGAGGCTCTTCGGGTTCCGTCCCTCGGTTTTGAGCTTATCGTAATTATCACGCATTCTTCTTTATTTCTTTCTTCCCCTCGGGTAAAAAGCCCTCGAATATGCTCTTGAGCCGCATTGTCCGGTATCTTGTATAACTCTCCATACTCCGGACAGTCCAGACGAAGGTCGTCAGCTTATAGAATTTCATCATAAGTTTAACCGGGAAATAATTAAGGCATTTCTCGTCGACTGCAAGAAAATCCGGACGTGCGATTATGTTTGATATCATAGATGTCAGTATGAAATCGTTCTTTTTGTTCCCGGTTCCTTTTTTCATCACGTCGGTGTAAAGCAGCCCCCTAGCCGTGCGGGGCGAGTGTTTTTTAAACCACCCGAGAAGATACGGATTGAAGGACTCGACGCATACTTTGCCGTCGTAATGCCCGAGGATCCTCGAAACGGCCTCGCAGAGTTCAGTGTTCCCCGATTCGCCTTTCAGTTCAATGAGAATCGGGACGCGCCCCTTTACTGTTTTCAGCACATCCTCGAAAAGCGGAATCGTGTATTCGGTGTCCCCGAGCTTCCTCCAGCTCAGTTCAGCACCGCGCAGCGAAGAAAGACGCAATTCGTCGCCGCACATGCGTTTTAATGTATAGTCATGGAATACAACGACGTCACCGTCGGACGACAGCTGCACGTCAAGCTCAATGCCGTATCCGTTCGCAGCAGCTGCAGCAAACGCGGGAATAGAGTTCTCAGGGATATCGCCTTCCCAGAGCCCCCGGTGTGCGTAATCCACATTCAGTTTCTCCATGCCGACCCTCTCGCCCTTACGCCGCGGGGCAGATAGAATCAGGTACGCGACAGCAAGCGCGATGAGGACGCCAAGTACTATATATAGTATAATCATAAAAGAAAGCCTTTCAGTAAATTTAATCCTTATCGAAAGCTTCAAGCTTACTCTTCGCCAAAACCGGCTTAGAGTCGCCGTGGCGGACAAACAGCATTGTAATAAATGAGCCGATTACAAAAACCGTGGCATACGGGAAGAGATATGTCATACGTATATCGAGGAAAATTCCGCTAAGTATCGGCGTTATAGTCTGAGCTGCCATGCTTGCGGTGTAATAAAAGCCGGTATATTTACCAACGTCTCCCCCGCGAGACAGCTCAACAACCATCGGAAATGAGTTGACATTGATTGTCGCCCAGCCGATGCCGGCGAGCGCGAACATAACATTCATTATTATAGCGGGACTTCCCTCTCTCATGAATACAGCCGTTCCGAAAGCTGCGGAAAGCATGACGATACCCGAAAGAATCGCTTTCTTCCGTCCTATCTTCGAGGAAACGATTCCGACAGGTATATAAGCGAAAATCGCCGCTGCCTGCGCTATTATAAGTGTAAGGTTGTAATCGAGCGCCAACACTTTTCCTGCGTAAACAGAATATTTGCTAGTCACGGCGTTGTACCCCATAAACCAGAGGACGACCGAGGAAAGTATCAGCAGGAGTGAGGTTAACTCAGACTTGGTAAGTTTGCGATTGCCGCCCTTAGCGTCAGTACTGATAGCGTCATCAATCCCGTATTTTCTGCTTTCCTCCTCCATCTCGCCCACGAATTTGTTTTCGTTCACCGTCAGCATGAAAACAAGCAGCGCGGCGATCATGACCGCGGCGATTATACCAAAGAAAACGGTATAACTCATCAGTGCGTTTGCCGGGTCACCGGTCTTCATCAGTGTACCGAGTATCAGCACGAGAATACCGCCGAATGAACCCATCAGGTTTATTATGGCATTGGCCTTCGAGCGTAGAGGCTTAATAGTGACGTCGGGCATGAGGGCGACAGCGGGTGAGCGGAATGTGGCCATCGAAAGAAGTACTATGAGAAGCAACCCCATGAAGAATATCAGTGTTGCTGGACTGTTGACGGTTGTATCCCACGCGTATGCCTGGCGCGCCGGTACAACGTAATTTGTATACAGCGGGTTGGTCACCTGTTTCACCGTCCCGTCGTCATTAAGTACAACCTCTCCGGTGAGAAGGTCTGTTTTATCGGTCTTTAATGTTATGGAGGTGAAAGCCTCGCGTGTGAATTTTTCAGTAAGTATATACTTTTCACCTGAAGGAGTGGTCAGTTCGTATTCACTTCCGTCGGATGTCCGGGTTTTATAATCGTAATCATAAAGAAATTCAAGTGACTCACGGCTTTTTACGTCCGAAACCTCCCTGATCTTTGTCAGCTGCATCCCGTCGACAAAGGAAAGCGAAACAAAAGTGACGGCCGCAATAATAGTGCCGATAAGTATATACGGCGTGCGTCGGCCGAGCTTTGAATGAGTCCGGTCGGAAATTGCGCCGAAAAGGGGCAGCATGAAGAGCGCCAGGATATTGTCAAGCGCCATAACCGCGCCCGACCAGGTCTGGGACATGCCGAATTTGTCAGTCAGGATTTTCGGAATGATTGTGTCGTAAGCCTGCCAGAAAGTGCTGATGAGGAAGAACGCGAACCCTACAAAAAAAACTTTGCGGTAGTTTAGTTTCATACTCCTGCCCTGCTCTTTCAGTATTTTATTTTACCTTCATCTATAAGAATTTTTGCTTTAAGAACCGCTGTCTGCGTCTTGGCGTCGGGAACCTCGCCGGCCATAATCATGCCAACAAGTTTTGAGAGAGGAATTTTCACCGTTTCAAGGAATTCATCCTCATCCGGGCAGCATTCGCCAAAGTTAAGACCTGTCGCCGCGTACATATAAATTATTTCGTCCGATACCGCCACCGAGGGGTAAAGCGGGCCTAACGGTATCAGCTCGCGGCACTCGGCTCCTGTTTCCTCGCGCAACTCGCGCCGGGCGGCGTACTCGTGGTTTTCATCCTTGCCGTCTAATTTTCCCGCTGGTATTTCAAGCAGTACATCCGAAAAAGGATAACGGAACTGGCGCACACATATGACCATGCCGTCGTCAGTAATCGGAACAACTGCAACGGCGCCGTTATGACGCGCAACTTCGCGTAAGCTTTTTTTACCGTTCGGAAGGATGACATCGTCGCACCAGAGATGTACTATTCGCCCGTCATAAATCAGTCTCTCGCCGCACTTTTTCTCTTCAAAATCTTTGTAATCCATATATGCACTCCGTAATTAACATTTTCAGGATAAGTATACACCAAATCCACTCAAATGTAAAGTGAGTTTTTGAACACAATGCTGAATTCAGTCCAAAATAACTTTATTCTATTGCATTTTTAACATAATTATTCTATAATGTTATTGTATTAACAATCTTGTGCACCTTGACATAATTCAACGGCTGTTTTTAGTTAAGTATATCCAAATAAATATATCAGGGAGGAAAATTTATGAGCATCAGAATCGGTATCAACGGCTTCGGGCGGATCGGCAGGGCGGTTTTCCGTATCTGCATGAGCCAAAGCGACGTCGAGATCGCCGGCATCAACGACCTCATCACCCCGGATTATCTCGCGTATCTTCTTAAGTACGACACTATGCACGGCAGATTTGACGGCGATATTTCATTTACCGATCATTCGCTGATTGTGAACGGCAAAATAATCCCGGTAACAGCCGAAAAAGACCCGTCGATGATTCCGTGGGGAGCTCTTGGTGCAGAGTATGTCGTAGAATCAACCGGCATTTTCCTGACAAAAGAAACAGCAGGCGCGCACCTTCGCGGCGGAGCAAAAAAAGTTGTCATATCGGCGCCCCCGAAAGACGAGACACCGATGTTCGTTATGGGCGTCAACCACAAAAGCTATATAAAAGATATGGATATCATCTCCAACGCCTCCTGCACCACCAACTGCCTTGCCCCGCTTGCCAAGGTTATAAACGACAAATATGGCATTGAAAGCGGTCTGATGACGACGGTTCACTCAACAACAAACACCCAGATGACCGTCGACGGTCCCTCCCGCGGCGGCAAAGACTGGCGTGGCGGGCGCGCCGCGTCCGGCAACATCATTCCCTCCACAACCGGTGCCGCGAAAGCGGTCGGAAAGGTTATACCCGCTCTCAAAGGAAAACTGACCGGTATGTCGATTCGGGTTCCGACACTCGACGTTTCAGTTGTCGACCTTACCGTAAATCTGATTAAGCCCGCAACATATGACGAAATCTGTTCCACCATAAAAAAGGCTGCCGAGGGTGAACTGAAGGGGATAATCGGCTATACCGAGGATGAAGTCGTTTCCTCTGACTTCCTCGGAGACCCGCGCACCTGTATATTCGATGCAAAAGCAGGGATTGCGCTGACCGACAGATTCGTCAAACTCGTCGCATGGTATGATAATGAGTGGGGTTACTCAAGTAAGATTGTCGATCTGATTTCATATATTGATTCCGTCGACCACGTGTAAGACATAATTGAATTTCGCGTTTACCACACATGATTTACAGAGCCGCACATATAGGTTGTGCGGCTCTCAGCTTGTAGACATAAGGGTAAACGGTCGCTTTTCGGAGAAAAGCTCCGCAAAAGCTTTTAAGCAATTAAACTTTTTTACTTTACATTAAGTTAATTATCTGTTATAATTGTCGTACAATTCGATGAAAGGCTGCGCACATCGCGAGGTATAATAATTTGAAACACGTTGACATATACACCGACGGTGCCTGCCGGGGCAATCCCGGACGGGGTGGCTGGGGTGCTATACTGGTTTGCGACGGCAGAGAAAAAGAACTTTCCGGCGGCGAGGCGGCAACCACAAACAACCGCATGGAGCTCACCGCCGCAATAAGGGCGCTTGAGGCGCTTAAAGTCCCCTGCGAAGTAACTCTCACATCTGACTCGAAGTACCTGACCGATGCAGTCAATCTCGGATGGTTAACATCGTGGCGAACCAGGGGGTGGAAAAAATCCGACAAGACCCCTGTGCTTAACATCGACCTCTGGGAAAAGCTTTTAACCCTGCTTGGAAAACACAATGTTACCTTCATCTGGGTGCGCGGGCACGACGGGCACCCATATAACGAGCGGTGCGACCGCCTGGCCACAGCGTACGCCGACAGCCTCTAAATATTTAAGTTTATAGTTTTTTATAAGTTTTCAGAAAATATTTTAAGTTTATATTGACAAAAAGGATCTCTTATGCTATTATATTAAAGCGCCGCACGACTCATTAGCTCAGTTGGTAGAGCACATGACTTTTAATCATGGTGTCCGGAGTTCAACTCTCCGATGGGTCACCAAAAGCGCACATGATAAAAGGGCTTTTTCAAGCCCTTTTATTTTTTCATTTTGATACCCAGAGAATCATGGTGTCCTCTTTAGGTTAATCTTTCAAATCCTCAAGTATCACCGGCGTCACGGTAAAGGACGAGTCTGAGTCAATTTCAATAACCGTACCTCCCCGCTGCCAGGTTGTTTTCGCGATGCCGAGATATGCAAGGTAATCAATCGATTGTCCGTATGTAAGCCTTATTCCCCGATAGACGACCGAAAAGTCGTTCAGGTGGTCATGCCCGCAGAAAATACCCTTTGTGCTGCCGAGTTCTGACATAACATCAAAAATATTTCCTCTGTATTTCGGCGCGAAAACCTTCTCGTCCTTCTCGCCGGCTCTGCCATAAATATAACCGACTTCGCTGCTTCCCTTTTTGTAAAGCTGCCACGCATCGCTGTATTCGTTAACCGGAATATGCCAGAATGCGAGCGACGGCACGACGCTGTCTGAGCCTTCCGACAGCTCTTTTATCCGGCTGACATACCAATCAACCTGATCGTCGTGAATGTTGTCATAATTATCCATAAACTTTCCGTCGGTATACATGTTCGAGTCGATAAGCACCAGTGCGGTAACAATCTTCCCCTCGGTGTTCCGAACATTTATTATTGTATTTCCAATGCCGGCGATGTCAGACGGCCCCTTCTGGAAAAGGCAGTTGCCGACGCTCATGTAGTAATCTGCGATTTCGTCCTTTGTATACTTTGCGTATTCCTCGGTGTCATGGTTGCCGAATGTGATAGTCCAGGGTATGCCGAGATTATACATCAGGGTACCGAGGTATTTTGCCGACTTAAGGTTGTCGGACGAACCCGACTGTATCGGAACCGGGTAAACCATGTCGCCGGTTATGATGATTAAGTCGGGTTTTGTACTGTTCGCCAGCGCAACGATCGCCTCGAGCGCCATCCTGTCCTTTTTAAGGCTAAGAGCTCCGCCGCCGAGGTGTATGTCTGTCAGCTGCAGAATCTTGAAATCTGAATTATCTTCCTTTATAAAGCTGTAATAACCCGCATCGTCGATGAAATATTCCGGTATATCGGTCTTCTCAACCTTTTCAACCGACCCGATGTATTTTACCAGTGATTTTGAACCGAAAAAATCAGCGACGGCAAGGACCACGAATAAAGCTGCGGCTACCGAAAATGTAACCAGCAGTACCATTATTACTTTCTTTATGATTTTTATCATGAGTTGCTCCGGCTTTCATATTCTGTAATAAGTATACCATAAATTTCCCCGGACTTCAACCGGAAAACACAGTAATCTCAAAACAATAAAAACGCTTTAAACCGGATATACCGCTCCGATTTTCCGGCCGTTTCCAAGGCTGGCATCGCCCTCCTTAATATTGTGCAAATGTATATATTTCTCGTGCATTTTCTTTATTAAAACATATCAAAATGAAAGTTGACAAATAAATACTAATATGATAGTATATATTTATTAATGAACGCAATCCGACAGCTAGATAGCAAGGAGATGCAAATGGATAAAAAGATAGTCGTTCTCGGCGCCGGATATGCCGGTGTCCTCACCGCGAAAAAACTCGCAAAGAAATTTAAAAAAGACAGCAGCGTAAGTATCACCGTCATCGATAAAAACCCTTATCACACAATGCTCACAGAACTGCACGAAGTTGCGGCGAACCGCACCCCGGAAGATCATGTCCGCATAAGCTTATCTAAGATTTTTGCCGGCCGCCGCGTTAACGTAAAGCTCGACACAATCACGTCGTTTGACTTTGAAAAAAAGCTCCTCACCGGCAAGGCTGGCAGCTACAGTTACGATTATCTTGTCATTTCCGCCGGCTCGAAGCCGACTTATTTCGGCACGCCGGGAGCCGAGGAATTCTCATATAAACTTTGGTCATTCGGTGACGCCGTGCGTCTCAAGCACCACACCGAGGATATGTTCAGGCAGGCGGTATCCGAAACCGATCCCGTTAAGCGCCGCAGTCTTCTGACCTTTTACATCGTCGGCGCCGGATTTACCGGTGTTGAGATGGCGGGCGAGCTCGCCGAGTGGATTCCCATCCTCTGCGACGAATACGAAGTAAAACGCGAAGAAGTAAAAATCGTCAACGTCGACATGCTCGACCGTGTTGTCCCCACTTTCCCGGAATACGTATCCGCGAAAGCGGCAAAACGCCTCTCTAAAATGGGCGTTGATGTCGTACTTAAAACAGGCGTATGCGCAGTCGGAGCTGATTACATCGAACTGAAGCAGGGTGAGGCCTGCACCCGCATCAACACCGCAACAGTCATCTGGACAGCCGGCGTCGAGGGCTCAGAAATAATTAGTAAAGCAGAAGGTCTGCAAAAGGCCGGACGTGGACGCATACAGACCGACGAATACCTGCGTGCCGCAGGCAGAAGCGACGTATACGTCGCCGGCGACAATATATTCTTTATTCCTGAGGGCTCGAAGACTCCCGTACCTCAGATGGTTGAAAACGCCGAACAGAGCGCGCACACAGTCGCTCATAATATTACCGCCGCAGTCACAGGTGAGGGCGAACCCGAAAAGTACACCCCGAAGTTCCATGGTGCCATGCTCTCGATCGGCAGCCGGTACGGCTCGGCATATGTCGGGGGAGCAAACAAAAAGATATCGCTCGCCTCCTTCTTCGCAATGTTCGTAAAGCACTTTATCAACCTTGTTTACTTTATTCAGGTCGCCGGCTGGAACAAGATTGCCGGCTATATGAAGAACGAATTCTTCACCGTGCGCCGCTGCCGCAGCTTTGTCGGCGGCCACTTCTCAAACCGGACGCCCAGCTTCCTTCTCGTTCCGCTGCGCATCTGGCTCGGTGCGGTCTGGCTCTTTGAGGGCATCATGAAAATTGTTGAAGGCTGGCTTGGCGCACCGAAACTTAACGGTTTCTTCAGCGGCGCGAACACCTGGTTCAACGCCATACTGAATCCCGCCGTCGCCGACGGCACCAGCAGTGCAACCAAACAAGCAACCGGGGCAGTAGCCGGAACCGGCAAGGTCATTTTCGATATTGATTTTCTTGGCTTCCTCAGAGCGCTTTTCGTAAGCGGAAAACCACTCGATCAGGCAACGATCTCCGATTATGCATTCAAACTTGATATAGGTGTAATGAACTGGTTTGTAAACTCGGTCATGCTTCCCAATTCCGTCTTCTCGATGGTTATGCAGATAACCATTGTGGTCCTCGAAATCCTAATCGGCCTCTCGCTCATGAGCGGCCTTCTGACCACATTATCATCGCTCGTATCGCTGTTCCTGCTCTTCATGTTCACAATGACGACCGGCCTGTACCTCTCGAGCTTCTGGATGATTTTCGCAGCTATCGCCATGCTCTTCGGCGCTGGCAGAATCTTCGGACTTGACTATTATGCCATGCCTCTCTTCAAAAAGGGCTGGCGCAGAATCGGCTGGGTAAGAAAGTCTTATTTATACCATGACTGATACTTTGACATCCCAGCCGGTCAGGCTCGGATATGACGAGGCAGTCGTAAGCACCGGAATTGAGATACGGCGTCTTCTTTTAGGCGCCCCGGTTCTTATCCGGCATATGACCTCGCACCTGGCCAAAGGTACGGGAAAAATGATCCGCGCCCGCGCGCTCCTTTGTTGCGCCCTTGACAGCGATGGGCTTATAAACCCCGACGCGGTCAAAGCGGCGGCGGCGGTCGAACTGATACACCTGGCAACCCTCGTTCACGACGACATCATAGACGACGCCGACAAGCGCCGGGGCATCGACGCGCTTCATAAAAAATTCGGAGAAAAATATGCCGTCCTCTGCGGCGACTACCTCTTCTCTGTTGCAGTTGAGTTTGTCTCCTCGGTCACCCCTCCTCAAAGCAGGAAGGAATCCATAAACCTGACATTTCCCCATTACCTTACCGAAATCTGCCTTGGTGAGCTGCGGCAGGATCAGAACAGCGGCAACCTAAGCCTCTCTGAGCGTGAGTATTTCAAAATCATAAAAGGTAAAACAGCGGCGCTTTTTGAAGCCTCCTTTTATACCGGCTTCCTCTTCTCCGACGAGGAGGACACGCGGGGTGACATATACCGTGAAATCGGCGGCAATATCGGCCTTATCTTTCAGCTGGCCGACGACCTGGCCGACTACGAGTCCACCGAGAAGGAATCGAAAAAACCGGTTCTCTCGGATTTCTCCCGCGGAGTAGTCACGCTCCCCCTAATATATGCTCTGAAAAACGACGCCACACTGACGGGTAAAATTGCATCGGGCATAGAACCTGACAACCTGAAAAATGCGATTGAGTCGGCCGGGGGACTTGCATACACCCATAATAAAATCACTGAACTGTATAAAAAGACGAAAAAGGCAATAAGCTCCCTTGATACACCTGCAGTTAAAAAGGAACTGCTGCTGCGGTTGCTCGGTCTGTCGTCGGGAATCAAGGCCTGAACCGGTGTAATGATGCTAATAAAAAAATTTTTAAATTATTCCGAAATAAAGACGAAAATCACGAGCGTCTTCCCTTTTGTGATGACGCTCGCGTATCTTTTCGTCAGTGGAAGGAATATTGATCCGCTGCGTTCCGCCGTATTCTTTACCGGCATGTTCCTCTTCGACCTGACAGCGACGACTGTAAACAACTATAACGACACGAAAAAGAATGAGCAGACGCTGGCGTTTTCCCGCCCCGCGGCCTTAACAGTTACGTTTATACTTCTGATGCTCAGCACCGCCTTCGGCGTCTGGCTTTTTGCCCTCACTGACATCATCGTCCTTCTCGCGGGGATGGTCTGCTTCTTCTTTGGCATTATATATTCCTGGGGACCGGTTCCAATTTCGCACGGACCATACGGCGAGGCGGTCTCTGGTTTCTTCTACGGAGTGCTCATCCCTTTCATCATCGTTTATATCAACAGCCCTGACTGGCTGTTCTCATACTCGTTTTCATGGAGTAAAGTCTCGCTCTCTTTTAATATTCAACCTCTTGCCGGGCTTCTGCTCTTATCGGTGCTTCCCTTCTGCCTCACCGCGAACATTATGCTTGCAAACAACACCTGCGACACCGAACGTGACGCTGCGGTAAAGCGCTATACCCTTCCTTATTACCTCGGACGGAGCGCGCTCTATCTCTTCGCATTCCTCTACTACGCTGCATACGCTTCTGTCATAGTTATGGTCATAGCCGGATACCTGCCGCCAACAAGCCTTTTACTCCTTCTGACGCTGATACCCGTTCAGAAAAACATCAACGCTTTCTTTAAAAAGCAGGTTAAGGAAGAGACCTTCATAGTATCAATCAAAAACTTTATAATTATTATTTCGGTGCATATTGTTCTGATAATCCTGGGCAGCTTTCTGCCCGGATGGGGACCGCAATGAAATTTGCTAAAAAATCTGATGTAATAATAATTTCCGCCGTAACTCTTACGTGTCTTGTTCTCTGGGCATATTTCGGCGGTTTTCTCGGCTGCCCGGAAGGACTCAAAGCCGAGATTTATTATAAATCCGAACTGGTCAGAACTATTGATCTTACTGCCGGAAAAGAAGAGAGCTTTTCAGTCGTCGGCCTGCCGCATGTCGTATTTCACCTTTATTCCGACGGCAGCATCGCCTTCATTGAATCCGACTGCCCCGATAAAGTCTGTGTAAGAACCGGAAAGATACATTCCACCGGCCAGATGTCGGCCTGTCTGCCGAACCAGGTATATATTAAAATTGTCGGCAGCGGTCAGGGAGTTACCGAAGGCCCCGATATTATAATAGGATAAAATTAAAACAAAAGTATAAACCATAAGTTTAAATAACCGGGAGACAATATATTAATGATAAGGCAAAACACTGGCAAAGTGCAAAAAAAGTTCGACACGAAGCGCATAGCTTTACTCGGGCTTCTCTTCGCGCTGGCGGTTGTTTTATCTATTATTGAGGGCTTCATTCCGGTCCCGGCACCGGTTCCTGGTGTCAAACTTGGTTTATCCAATGTCGTAATCATGTTCGCGCTCTTCAACTTGAAGCAAAGAGACGCGCTCGCCCTCGCACTCATGAAATCATTGTTCGTCGTGGCAGCCCGTGGACTTATCGCCGGGTTTATCAGCTTCTCGGGCGGACTCTCTGCCCTCGCCGTCATGACCATCATAATCATGATACAGCGTGAGCGGAGCACATACCTTCTCGTCAGCGTCGCAGGCGCTGTTTTTCACAATATCGGGCAGTTCACCGCAGCGTCGATTGTCATGCAGACACTGCTCTGGCCATACGCACCGGTTCTGCTCATCTCAGGTATTCTGACAGGAATTGCAACCTCTGTTCTGCTGAAGTTAACCACACCGGCGTTCAGGAGGCTGCACCTTAAATAAAAAGCAACAGGAGAAAAACATGAAAAAACTTACAGCACTTCTCTTGGCGTTGATTTTTACAGCAACACTCTTTGTCAGTTGCAATAACAACGCCAGCAAAGACGAAACCGTCAAAACCGGTCTCGCCGTCATCACCTCAATAACCAAATCTACGGACGCCGGCGCAGCCGACGGTCTGGCAGAGGCCGATTCGACTATTGCCGCCGTAACCGTCGACGGTTCCGGAAAGATCACCGATTGCGTGATAGATATGGTTCAGTCGAAAGTCAACTTCAACGCCACAGGCGCGCTCACCACTGCGCTTGACACCACCTTCAAAACCAAGAACGAACTCGGTACCGCATACAACATGAAGGGTTCGTCCTCAATCGGCAAGGAATGGAACGAGCAGGCTGCGGCATTCGCCGCGTATGTCGTCGGCAAAACAGCTGCCGAGGTAAAGGGCATCGCGGTAACCGACGGTTACGCTGCCGACGCTGATCTCAAGGCTTCTGTTACAATACATGTGACCGACTTCATCGCCGCCGTTGAAAAAGCCGTGGCAAACGCCGCCGATCTCGGCGCTAAAAAAGGTGAAAAACTCAGTGTCGCCGCAATCACCAGTATCGATAATTCCAAAAACGCCACGGCAGACGCTGCTGGACTTGCGCAGATATACTCAAATTATGTGGCTCTTACAAAAGATTCAACCGGTAAGGTCACAAGCTGCATTCTCGACGCCTCTCAGTCAAACGTCAACTTCGACGCCACCGGAAAGATCACGTCCGACCTCACTGTTGCCCCGAAGACCAAAAACGAGCTGAAGGAAGCCTATAATATGAAGAGTGCCTCCTCCATCGGCAAGGAGTGGTATGAGCAAGCGGCAGCCTTTGCGGCATACGCCACCGGCAAAACCATCGCCGATATCAAGGGCATCGCAGTCAACGAATCCGGCGTTCCCACATCTTCCGACCTTAAGTCTTCAGTTACCATCCACGTAACCGACTTCATCAAACTCATCGAAAAAGCTGTCAGCTAAGGACAAATGATACGCGGCTTCTTTAAAAAGAAGCCTGGCAAGAAACTTTATATAAAATAACTAAATAAACACTTTATAATTATTGTTTACAACGGTTTTATTGGTTAATTTGCTTGAAAGCTTTTGCGGAGCTTTTCTCGAAAAGCGACCGTAACCCTTATGTCTACAAGCTGCGCGGAGAGGCACACAGGTGCCTCTCCGCTCATCCATATGGAAGGTGACGAATTTGAAACTGGCAATAAAAAAAGGCGCGTCCGTCTGTCTCTGCCTTGCAATGCTCCTCTCTGCCGGCTGTTCCCGAAATAAGGAACGCCGCTACCAGGCAGAGTTCCTCCTGCTCTTCGACACAATCACCAAAATCGTGGGATACTCCGACAGCGAGGAGCATTTCACGACTCTTGCCAGTGAGGTGCGCGATAAAATCCGGGAGTACCATGAACTCTATGATATCTACAACGACTACGCCGGCATCAACAATATTAAAACAATCAACGACAACGCCGGCGTCGCACCCGTCAATGTTGACAGAAAGATCATCGATCTTCTTCTTTTTGCCAAGGACGAATGCCGGGCGACCGGAGGTACCGTCAACGTGGCACTCGGCGCCGTGCTCTCAATCTGGCACGACTACCGCGAGGCCGGGCTTGACGATCCCGAAAACGCCGAGCTGCCGCCGATGGATAAACTTGCCGAAGCCTCAAAGCATACAGACATTGACAACGTGATAATTGACGAAGCTGCCTCAACCGTCTATCTCGCCGACCCACTGATGCGTCTTGACGTCGGCGCCGTCGCCAAAGGTTATGCCGTCGAAAAGGTAGCCGAATATTTTGAAAGTCAGGGTATCACCTCGCTTCTCATCAGCGTCGGGGGAAACGTCAGGGCTATCGGAGGAAAACCGTTGACCGGAGGAAACATAGACAGCTGGTCGGTCGGCGTCCAGAACCCCGACAAATCCAGCCCCGACACCGACCTCATGCTGCTGAACATCAAAGGCCTCTCAGTCGTGTCGAGCGGAAACTACGAGCGCTACTACATCGTAGACGGTGTAAATTATCATCACATTATTGACCCTTCCACCCTTATGCCGGCAGTTTATTTTAAGCAGGTGACAATAGTCTGCCGCGACTCAGGACTTGGCGACGCACTCTCAACCGCGGTCTTCAATATGCCCCTTGAAGCGGGACGCGCATATATCGAAAGCCTTGAGGGAGCCGAGGCCGTCTGGGTCTTGCCAGACGGCAGCATCGAATACTCAAGCGGGATGAATAATTATATAAAAAATTGAAAAAACCGCCGTACGGCGGTTTTTTCAATTAAAACAGGGTAACCTAAAGGAACAGGAGGATACCAAATGAAAAAACTGCTTTTTTACCCTGTTGTATTTTTAATGATTACCGCCTTCTGCCTCGGAGCCGTGATCCCGGTGTCGGCCGAGTGCACCGACGCCGATTCGGCGACCTTTTCGGGCAAAGGCGTATTATATGTCCCAGCCGACACAGTATCGGTCAGCTTCAGCATTGAAACACGCGCCGACAGCCAGGAAGCTGCGCAGAAACAGAACACCGCTGTAACTGAAAAAATAAAATCAGCCTGCACCGGGCTCGGATGCCTTAACGAAGACTCTTTTTACTCCTTCGAAGACCCCTGCTCCGGCAAGCACTCCGCAACCCGCTGCATGACACTCACGACCGGTAAAATAAACTCGGTCGCCACTATCACGCAAAAGCTTACCGAATGCGGGGTGACCGGAATAAACTATACCTGTTATTCTGTTAAAAATCTGAAGCCATATCAGGATAAAGTCCTCAGACTGGCGATTGAGGACGCTGAAAGTAAAGCGGCAGGACTCGGGCTGCAGCTTAAACTCTCGTCCATAAGTGACTTCGGGTGTTACAGCTATTATGACGGCAAATGCGATCAGAACGGCAGCAAACTTGTTTTGGTCGAATGTAATGTATCTGTCCTCTACGAACGCAAGTAAAGTTACTGTCGCTTTTCGCGAAATATTTTATTGCGGCGGGTTACCCCGCCGCTTTTTTTACTTCCCCGCTGTACAAAATACGGTAAATGTGGTATTATTAAAACATCAGAAAAATTATCGGAGGATAATCATGCTTTATTCAGTAAGTTCATATTCGTTTTCACAGTATATAAAGGCAGGAAAAATGACGCAGCTTGACGCTGTAAATAAGGCCCGCGAGCTGGGTTTTGACGCGATTGAGTTCACCGACCTGCGTCCGAACGATAACCCGAGTTATATGGAACAGGTCGATTATGCGCACCGGCTCCGTGAGGAAGCTGACAAATCCGGAGTTAAGATCAATGCCTACGCCGTCGGTGCTGTCATGTTCCAGCCCGACCATACCGCGGCTGACGCCGAGGTGTCTCGCCTGTCCGGTCAAGCCGACATCGCGGCAATACTCGGCGCCAGGATAATGCGGCATGACGTTTGCTATAAGCTCGGGAAAGCCGGTTTGTCCCGCAGCTTCGACCTGATGCTCCCGAACATAAGAGAAAATATTCTGCGTGTAACCGAATACGCCGCAAAGTCGGGTGTGAAAACCTGCGTCGAGAATCATGGCTATATAGCGCAGGACAGCGACCGCATGGAACGACTTTTCAATACAGTTAACCATGAAAATTTCGGTCTCCTGATCGACATCGGCAATTTCGTTTGCGTCGACGAAAACCCGATTACCGCAGTCTCCCGCCTCGCACCGTATGCAATACACGTCCATATTAAAGATATGATAGTCTCCCCGGGCAGCTCTCACGACCCCGGAACGTCAGCTACACGCGGCTGCAACTACTTCCGCGGAACCATAGTCGGCCAGGGCAGCGTGCCGGTGAAGCAGTGTATAAAAATCATAAAGCGCGCCGGCTACGACGGCGACTATACCATTGAGTTTGAAGGCGCCGAGGACTGCATTTACGGAATATCAAAAGGTTTCGATAATCTCAAAAAATATATGGAAGGTTAAGGTAAATAGTATGCCAAGAGTTCTGCGCATCACTCGCGAAAAACGCTTTGCCGGCTGCGCCATTCCCTACATAATTTTCATCAACCGTAACGCATCCGCCCAAATCAGGAACAACAGCACATACGGCTGCACCATCCCCGACGATGTTCCCGTAAGCGTTCAGATCGGCGCCAACACCTCAACCGGCCCGTCATACGGCACTGAATTTGTCATTCAGCCCGGTAAAAGCAATGTAGCGCTCCTTTTGCATACCAAATATAATTTCTGGCGCGGCGCCGTATTTGAACTCATAGAGCAGCCTTTCGGAAACTAATGAAACATAACAAAAAGGGGTTGTATTATACAACTCCTTTTATTATCTGAAAGTTTTTGAAGGGTCTGGGGAACTTTTATCAAAAAGTTCCCCAACGTATCCCCGTATATCCTGCTGCTTACTCCCCCGTTAGGAACTTGGCAATTTCTTTTTCTGCAACCTTAACTGCGCTCTTGTAAACCGCGGAGAACTCGTTGCCGGCGTGCAGGCTTGTGTTGAGGTTCGTGAAAAGGCCGCCCCAGCCATAAATCATTCCCATATCGAAAATAATTTTCTCTGTTGCCAGCTCTATCATTTCAAAAGACTGCTCATCGCGCGTATACTTGCTTTCAAGGCAAACACCGTAGTACACGTCGGTAAGGTCGCCGGAGGCGGCGCCGAGCGCTTCGGTGATAAAGCCTGTTTCGTCAGTATACTTGTTTGTCGCGGGTATGAATATCGCATGGCAGTTCCCGTATGTGCAGTAGCACTCCTGATTTTCGTCATATTTCGGCAGCGGCAGTATTCCGAAATCGGTTTTTATGTCGCGGTAGAAACGGCGCACCTGCGACATGATCATGTTCTGGAAGAGCACCTGCTTGTTTTCAATCATGGTCGTGATTCCGGCTATCTGCTCGGTCGAACCGCCAAATCCTCCCCAGTCATATGCGTATCCCGGAGTGGTCAGCAGCTCCTTTATCTTGCCGTAAACGTCAATAGCCCTTGTCGTGTCACTTATCACGCAGGGTATGTCCTCGGTGTCCTTGGTAAAGAGCAGGGTGTCGGCGGCAGCGTAATACTGCGCCAGTCCAGAGCTTTTGAAAAACAGCAGCCCTATATTGTCCTTGCTGTCATATTTGCCGTCGCTGTTCAGGTCGCTTACAACCTTTTTCATATTCGCGATCATCACGTCGTAGGTCCATTTTCCCTCGCGCGCCAGCGCGTAAAGGTCGGGGATGTCATAATCCTTAGCCATTGCGGTGTTGTACATCGTGAGGGTCAGCCCGTCGTCATCAGAGATCATGACGTCGCCGAGCAGGAAATAGACCTTGCCTTTGATCGACAGGCCGGAGATGGCGCTCTGATTCCAGTAATTTTTCTCAGTATTCACGTTCGGAATCTCATTCATATTTGCGAATATTCCCGAGGTGATGTATTTAAGTCCGTTCGTCAGCGCACAGACCGCTATCTCGCAGGAATCCTCGCCGGACAGCACCGAAGTCCTGACAGATGCCGCGGGGTCGGATGCTCCGTTCGAAATATACTTGAATTTAAAATTATACTTTTCGGTAAGGGCAAGATTCCTTGCATAAATAGTATCGTTTATGATTTCACCCGAGATAGCGTCTGCCACGATAGTATTGAGCCGGATGCTGTCCCAGTTCGTGTCCATCGACAATATCCTGTACTCGAACCCGCCAAGGTCGCGCTCAGGCAGGTCGGACTTGTCATGCTTTGAGGTTTCGGCCGCGGTTGTTTCGTCAGGAGTGCCGGCCGCAGTTGTTTCTGCCGCGGCTGATCCCGATGTTTCGGTAATGCCGTCGCCCTTATCGGCGCATGCGACGGTACCGATTGTGAGAAGAAGCACCGAAAGTACAAGAGCTGTCAGACGATAAAATTTCTTCATATGAATCCCCTATATTTTCTTATAAACAGCCAGCGCCGCCGACTGTGCCGGCAGAGCGTCAAGGCTTGTAAAGTCGCCATCAACAGTATAAATTCCGGTCAGTTTAAGATTATCTATCACCGTCAGCCTTATTTTCTGCACCTCGCCGCTGTCGTTCCAGAGTGCGACGGCAACCTCGTCCCCGTCTTCATAACATTTCGCGAGGATATGCGGATTTTCACTCACGGCATAAAGCCCGTCCGAGAAGCTGCCATTGCCGAGAATATGCCAGAATCTTTTGCGCAGGTCTGAGACCTTCTTTGCGTACTCACGCCACTCGCCAAACTCGTCGGAGAGAACCTCGTCCTTATCCCGCCGGTATCGTAGTTCAATTTCAAACACAAATGAATACAGAAACGCGTAGTTCACCATCCGCGTGCTGATATACGGGTGCTGGTTGCGCACCGTGATTATCTTATCCGGGAATGTATAGCGGAAAAGCTCGGGGTAAGCAAGGCTTGCCGCCTTCCGGGACGATACCGCCTTCGCCCGCTCGTCCTCGGCGCCCGGGGCAGAATGTATACCGTGCAGCGCGTCGAGATATCTTGAGTAGACGTCGGTGATATGCTCGCTGAAGAATGCGAACTCAGGCGAGATTTCCTTTGTGTGCGTCTCAATTTCGTCAAGCAGTCGCCGCCGCCCCCCGCTCTGCGAGCGGGCCGGGCTGCCAGAGTCGTGCTCATGGTTCCCGTCAAAGCAGATGTAAGGGCGCAGCCCGCCGAGCTGGTCGTAGAGCACACCGTCTGGGCCGAGTCCGGCCAACCAGTCGCACTTCTTCACCATAAGCTCGCGCCATTGACGGCAGGACGGACAGGCAACAGCGAACCTCTTATCCGAGAAGAGCCTCATAAATCCGCTCTCATGCGATTTTGTGTAATATTCGACATACTCGCTGCCCCAGATAGATCTTGTGACCAGCTTATCCCCGCCGTTTTTATAGAAATCCGACGACGGGTCGATAAGGTGCCCCTGGAAATATAGTGTGACGTGTCCGCCCTTCGCCTGAACTTCCTTTATGTTCTTTTTGAGCGCCTCGGCGCCCCCCATCGTATCACTTACCTCAAGATCGGGATACTTGTTGTCATGCCCCGTCGCGTACCACCCGAATAGCCCCAGCGTATCGCAACCATGGGACACAGCCAGTTCGTACAGCTTCGGCAGGCTGTCATACGGCCACATTTCGTATCCGTACTGCTGCTTGTTTATGACAAGAAAATACCCCTGCATATTGCGCACCCACTCAGGTACGCGGTGAGAAGGACATAGCGGCGCGAACCATTCGGCGTATTCCCTTGCTCCCCTGTGCCAGTCGCCCTTGTAAAGCGATAGGTAAAGCGGCGGCAGTTCCTTTGTCTCGCCCGGGTTTACGCATGCCAGCATGTCGCGCACGAGCGTAACTGTGCCTTGTCCCTTCCGGCTCCCCTCGCAGCGGTATTCCGTAGTTGAAAAGGTGTCGTCCCGCCCAGAGAAGAAAAGCGTTGACTCACTATCCGAGAGCGCCATCCACTGCATGCTCATCCTCGCCGGATAAGTGTTTGAAATCTTGTTTGCTAGAGACTCCCGTGATAAGTCGCCGTTCACCCGCTCGCCCACATTAGTGTAACACACCCCGGCCTGTTCGGGGTTGAAGAGCGAAAGGCCCTCCCCGCCGAGCGAGCGGATAAGCCCCAAGCGCGGGAACTCCACGTCATTTATCATGACATCGGTCGGGTTATCGATTGTCGCTTTGAAAATGAGTTTTTCACCGCTCAGTAAGACAGTGAAAACGGCTTTTATGCCGATTACATTGTCGTCGGCGCGTCCGTTTGAATATGTAAGACTGTCGCAGATAAAACTTACGCTCATCCCGTCGCAGCTCAGCTCGGCTCTGACGGTCTGGTATCTCCCCCGGCATATGTTTTCATAACATTCGCCCGGAACCGCGAAGTTAATGAGAAAACCGTCCTCGTCGGGATTAGCTATAATATTGCCCTTCGCGTCAGCACGATTCTCAAGGCTGACAAGCGCCCCCCGCCCGCCTAAGACGGCGCGGAGAAATTCATTTTCAAGTATGTATTCCATAATCCGTCCTTTAAAAAAACCGGATAAACCGTTACCGGGGAACCGCGCGGGCTTACCGAAAATAACTGTTTATCCGAATCAATTATATCTATTATAAATCATAAATCACGCCGGCGGAATAGACAAAGCCGTGTATTTTTTGCACTATATTGAACTTTACATTTACAAAACCCGCACAATGTTGTATACTTTGAATGAAAGGAGGCGGACGAATGTACTTTCGGATGAACCTTGACCGCTTGCCCGAAACGATCTATTTCGGGCGTATCCGTCAGCCGCAGCAATGGAGCCACGGCATCTGGAAACTTAATTTTCATCTTCTTCTTCTGGCCGTCTCAGGCCAGGCGGTTTTCACATTTTTAGGTAGCGACAATAAAATCTCAAAAGGTGACTGGCTTTTTCTGCCGGAGGGAACCGAATACTCGGTTTCCGCCCATGAGCCCTTCGAGTATTATTTCATCCATTTTAATCTCGCCTGCGAGCCGTCTGACACTCTCCCGCTTCCCGAACCCACTGATACCGGATACAACAGCTTCAGGCTTCCGAAATCAGACCCTCACTGCATCTTCATTTCAGACATAATGTCGCTAAAAGATTATTCCGGCGAATTATCTGCCTTTCTGGCCGGTATGCAGCAGCACCAGCTGCTTGTGAACGCCGAGCGTAAGCTGCTCCTCGACGCACAGCTCACCCAGCTTCTTATCATGCTTTCGGTCCATAACCGCAGGGTGACGCTTCCCGGGAAGACCAGCGCAAAACTCGAGCGCATCATCTTTTACATTCAGGAAAACTTCTCGGATAAAATTACTCTTGCTTCCCTTTCGGAGCACTTCGAACTCTCAAAAAGCTATATCCTCCGCCTTTTCCGCGACAATCTCCACACAACTGTTACCGCATACATCAACCGCTATAAACTCAACTACGCCGCGGTGCTCCTCAAAAGCACCACACAGAATGTCACCGAGGTCGCCGAATCTCTCGGCTTCACCGACTGCTATTATTTCTCCCGCCTCTTCAAACGCCAGTTCGGCGAAAGCCCGATGAAATATCTCAAACATTACCGCCTGTCGTTCTAGGAGCGGGGATGCGGAGAAACGCGGCCTCTTGTAATGAGGCAGATTTCTACGAAATCGGCGAGAACTTTACATAAAAAGATATAACCGCTAATTAAAGACTTCTGTGCGTTTCCGAACTGTGGCGGTGTGTATTAAGCCCCACATCCCGCATCAGCCGCAGAGCAGCTGATGTCCCACTCCGCCGGGACGTGGATATATTATAACTATTTTTTTGCTTTCCTCAATTTCCCCACATCATTATCAATTAAGAGTCCCGCTGATATACGCTTCCCCTTATCGCTCGCCGTAACATTCACATGCTAAACAATGAATTAAGTGTAAGTGTTATAATTCCCGCCGGCGTACACGCTGCCGAGCCGGTACACTTATGTCTTAAGCTAAAAGGAGGAGTCCGGAGAGGAACCATGCGGTTCCTCTCCGCGTGTTTCTCTGGGCACTCTCTTGACACGTGTCAAGAGAGCGCCAACGCATCCAACGCATCCAAGGTTCGATAACACCGGAGAACGGCGGGCTGATATTGAATCGGCCCCTACAAAAATAATAAAGCGGGGACGGAAAACCGTCCCCTATAAAAAATAATTAGGCAGTACGAAAACCTTCCCTGCAACCAGAAAAGAGACCGGTCTCCGGTCTCTTTTCATTACCCCATTCCATTGAGCTTCTTTTTTATCTCCCTCCACCCCGGCATGTACTTGTCGAGTATCCCGCAGAAATCCTTTCCGTGGTTCCGCACTCTCAGGTGCGCCAGCTCATGAAGAATCACATATTCAAGATACTCCGCCGGCTTTTTAGCCAGCTGAAGGTTAAGCCAGATTTTCCCCGTCCGCGTGTTGCAGGTCCCCCAGCGGGTCTTCATGTTCTTCACCTGCCAGCCCGAGGGACGAAGCCCGGTGATACTTACCCACTTCTCAAGATATACTTCAATCTCAGCCTTAAGGATTCCGCGGTACCACTCGTTGACATACGCCTCGCGCTCCGCCGGCGTGCTGTCCTCTCTCATCGTCAGAACTGCCCTGTCCCCGTCAATGACCAGCGACTTCCCTCTTTTCGCATATCTCAATTCAATAACATACGCCCTGCCAAGAACGTATATTTCCTCTCCGGTTACATATCTTATGACCGCCGGGCTGGGTAACCCCAAAAATCTTTCTCTCTTATTACTGATCCACTCAATCCTCGCTCCAACCGATGTTCTGATATTTTCCACCGATAACCTTTTCGGAGCCGTCACCCTCACCCTGCCGTCAGGCGGCAGAATGTAGATATGTATGTTCTTTATATTCTTTTTTATGATCTCTACCAGAATTCCTGAAATTTCAATATTCATTTGTTTTATCTTTTAACGGCAGCGCCGCATAAGCGCGGTTCATGTCCTCCGCAAGCTTTGCGGTGCGTATTTTTGTTGCCTCGGTGGAAAGGTGAAAATTCGAATCGAAGAAGTAATCTCCGGGATATATATAATCGTCAAGCACAGAGATGATTGTGACGTGCAGCTTCGCCGTCAGTGCCTCGACCCAGGCGGCCCTGTATGCCGCATCCTTCGACTGCGCTGATAAACCGTTCTGATTGATCGAAGAAAAGCTCATCCAGACATAGCACCCCTTATCCCGGTAACTGTCGAACATCGCGTTCATCCGCTCAACGCGCTGGTCGGTCAGGTATGAAGCGCGGTTGAAGTCAAGATTCGGCTGGCCGGTATAGTTATAATCGGCAGCCTGTGCCTTCCTGAAAATAGTATAATCGCCGTAAATGTTGACATCCTTCACATAATCCTCATAGCTGCGTGCGGTCATACTTTTCCGTGTCTGGTTAAATGATGAGAATGTGTCAAGCACACCTGTATAATTCTGAATGTTCATATAGCTGACCGCCTCATAGCAGCTCTCGAAAAGCTGCCACATGGTGGTATACGATTTGACGCCGCCGAACTGTGCTTCAGCCATCTCAGGTGCCAGCAGGAGTATGTCGCCCGGACTTGCGAACCTTTCCGCAATTTCCATCTGCATAAGCGTCGGCACATTCCAGTTGAAGCCGAAATTTACCACCGTCGCGTCGAAATCAAGGCTGTCCATAAGAAACACCGAATCAAGTCCGTAAGCAGTGTTCGAGCCGTTTATGACGAGCACTTTCCTCCCCTTGGCGGTATAAAGCAGCTCGTATTTTACCGCATATGTCCCGTGTTTGTTGGTTGTGTAAGCCGGGTCGCGTACCGCGCTGATGATCAGCGTCGAAAGGTTCTTGCAGCCGCTGAATGATGCATCATTGATTGTCGTTATACTGTCGGAAAGATAAAGTGTCGTCAGATTATCGCAGTTCATAAAAGCATACTTCTCGACGACCTCAAGTCCGCGTGTCAGGTATACCGACGTGCAGGCTGCACCGCTGAAGGCTTTCGTCAAAACTGACGTTACCGGAACACTGCCGTAACTCTCGGGAATTACCACCGTGTCGGCATTTCCCTTATAGCTTTTTATCGCCGCTTTCCCGTTCGCGACAGTAAATTCAAACTCCTCTGCCGGTGTCTCGGCTGCCCAGACTGCCCAGAGATCGAGCGCGCGGCTCTCGGGCATGATTATATTCCAGCCGCAAGCGTAAAAATCGCCGCTGCCGTCGGCCATTGTGTTATAACCGAGCAGCGCGTAGCCGGGACGCTTGAAGTATCCCTTGTCTGCCAGCGCATTCGGACAGAGATAGAAGGCGGCGTCAAACTGCTGAGCCAAGGTTCCGCTGCCGTATATCGTCATCGTCTTTGTCACCGGCGCTTTGTGTACTCCGCCGTTTGCGTGGTAGACAATCAGGTAATAGCCCTCTGGTGTGCTCAGTTCTGCTGCCATCGGTTCACCCACCACGGTCGGCGGCGCCGTCGTTTCCTCGATCACCTCAGTCACCCTGACCGACCCGCTGACCATCACCGTCAGCGGCATGACCACAGCCGGCACCGTCACCTTTCCGTCGCTGTAAACCGCCCCGCCGGAAAGCCGGTCAACCTGCATATCCTCGCGCAGGGTGACCGAAAAAACCGCGTCGGTTCCCGGCTCAACTCTCACCGGGTTCTCGCTCTCAACCGTCATCCCCTCGCAGGGTATCAGCATAACAGTGACAGTATAAACATGTCCTGTATCAATATCCCCGCCTGAACTATCCGCGCATGAAGAAAATATCAAGGGTAAAATAAGTAAAATCAGATATAAATAAAAATTTTTTATCCGCATCCGACTATCCTTTCGCGGTCATCCGTTCCCGGACTTGTTACCTGTTACCTGTTACCTGTTATTCCCGCCGCCGCAAACAAACTGCGCAGCCTTATCTTCGCCGCGCCCATGTTTGTTATCTCGTCAATTTTTATCTGCGTGTATATTTTCCCCGACCGCTCGATTATCGAGCGCACCTCGTCTGATGTAACTGCGTCAACGCCGCAGCCGAATGATACCAGTTGTACGAGGTTCATTTGTATATCATCCTGGCACTGTGCGACGAACTTCGCCGCGGCGTAAAGCCGCGAGTGGTAGGTCCATTGGTTAAGCACCCGGGTTCTGAATCTTCTGACCCGGTTGCTTACGCTGTCCTCGGAAAGCACCACCGCCCCCAGGTCGCATATCATCTGATCAATCCCGTGGTTCACCTCAGGGTCAATGTGGTAAGGCCGCCCCGCGAGAACTATAACCGGGAGTTTCTCCCGCTTTGCGGTTTCAAGCAGCTCTTCAGCCTTTGCCCGCACCGCCCTCATGTGAGCCTCGTAAGCTTCGTATGCCGCCTCTGCCGCAACCTTTACCTGCCGTACGTCAAAATTGCCGAAATATTTTGCGAGTACCCCGGCGAACTTCTCCGGGAAAGCCCGGTGGTTGTGCGGGCCCACATAATCGCTTATGTATCTGATATCCCTTAAGGCTCCCACGTTGTACCTTATGACTTCGGGATAATAAGCCACAACCGGGCAGTTGTAGTGATCGTCCCCCATATTCTCGTTAAAATTGTATGACATGCAGGGGTAGAATATAGTGTCCACCCCCTGGTGCAGCAGCGCCTCAACATGCCCGTGCATCAGTTTTGCCGGGAAGCAGACTGTGTCAGACGGTATCGTATGCTGTCCCGATATGTAGAGCGCCCGGTCAGTCACCGGCGAGACGACCACGTTGAAGCCGAGCTTTGTAAACAGCGTGTGCCAGAACGGTAAAAGCTCGTACATATTCAGCCCCATCGGAATGCCTATCGTGATCTTCCCGGGCTCGGCTATATTCTTACGGTACTCCGTTAGCAGTTGATTTTTATATTCGTACAGGTTATAGTGCGTCTTCTTCCCCGACTGCAGTGGCTTCGAGCATCTGTTTCCGGCGATAAACTTTCCGCCTGAACCGAAAGTGTTGACAGTCAGCTGGCAGCGGTTTCCGCATCCGCCGCATGATACATTTTTTACACTGTGCGTAAACGCAGCGAGTTTATCCGGTCCGAGTATCCCGCTCTTCGCGTCCTTACCCGAAACCCCGGCGGCATAAAGCGCAGCGCCGTAAGCCCCCATGAGGCCGGCTAAAGACGGCCTTATCACCTCGCGTCCGATCTCCGTCTCAAAGGCGCGAAGCACGGCGTCGTTTAAAAATGTCCCGCCCTGAACGACTATATTTTTCCCGAGCGCGTCGGGAGAGGCACAGCGTATGACCTTGTAGAGAGCGTTCTTTACCACGCTGACCGAAAGCCCCGCCGATATATTTTCAACCGACGCTCCGTCCTTCTGCGCTTGTTTGACCGAGCTGTTCATGAACACAGTGCAGCGCGAGCCGAGGTTGACAGGCTTTTCGGCAAGAAGGCCGAGCTTTGCAAATTCTTCAATACCATACCCGAGCGCACCGGCGAAGGTCTGAAGAAACGAACCGCAGCCTGACGAACAGGCTTCATTTAGGAATATGTTATCAATTGCTCCGTTCCGTATTCTGAAGCATTTTATATCCTGCCCGCCTATGTCTATAATAAAATCGACGTCGGGCATGAATTTCTTCGCCGCCGTATAGTGGGCGATGTTCTCAACCACACAGAAATCAGCACCAAATGCGCTTTTTATTATGTCCTCACCGTACCCCGTGACAGCCGTCGACACGATATTTATGCCCGGAAACCTTTTGTAAACCGTTAAAAGGTACTCTTTCACGATCTGCACCGGGTTTGCACTGTTCTGCCGGTAGAAGCTGTCAAGTATTTTCCCGTCGCCACTGCAGAGCACAGCCTTGACTGTGGTCGACCCGGCGTCAATGCCGAGATACATTTTATCTTCCGGTTTGCTTATAAATCCGATGCTGTCGGAGTCGTGACCGTGACGCATGACAAATGCGTTATACTCCTGCCGCGAGGCAAAAAGCGGCTGGCAGCCCGCATACCCTACACCCTCTGAGCAGTCCCTGACGCGCTCCGAGAGTTCATTTATGTCAAATGTCTCGGCCGCCGCCGTAAACGCTGCCCCCAGCGCGACAAAAAAGAGCGAGTTTTCGGGGCAGAGCCCCGTAATCCCAAGCGTCTTGTCAAAGCTTTTTCTCAGTTCCGGGAAAAATGTCAGCGGCCCGCCGAGATAAATGAGGTTTCCCTTGATCTCCCGACCCTGCGCAAGTCCGCCGACCGCCTGGTTGACGACGGCGTAAAAAATGCTTGCGGCGACGTCGGTCAGCTTCGCGCCCTGATTGACAAGGGGCTGTATGTCGGATTTTGCGAAAACCCCACAGCGCGAGGCGATAGTATATATTTTCTCATGCCGCGCGGCAAGCCCGTCAAGCTCGTCGGCCCTAACACCGAGCAGCGTCGCCATCTGGTCTATGAAAGCACCGGTGCCGCCGGCGCAGCTGCCGTTCATCCTGACCTCAAGTCCGTCGGTTAGAAAAAGTATCTTCGCGTCCTCGCCGCCGAGTTCTATCGCCGTATCGGTGCCGGGAATAAGCCGGGTTACAGCAGCCCGGGTCGCGTAAACCTCCTGAACGAAAGGTATCCCAAGTTTTTCCGCCATTCCCATCCCGGCCGAGCCCGAAATGACCACCGACATTCTCTCACGCGGAAAACGCCGGGCAATGGTATGTAGAATTTCACCGGTCATATCCGAAACCTGGGATAAGTGCCGCCGGTATTCAGAATAAAGAATATCACCGCGCTCGCNCTGATTCTGTCCCGCCCGCCATATTCTCCCTCGCAACCGCCAGCATCAGCTTTATGCGGTTTTCCTGGTTTACATATGAAGCGCCGGTGTCGTAATCCACCTGGCAGATATTCGCCCCGGGGTAAAGTTCCTTGATATGCCGCACCACGCCTTTTCCGACGATATGGTTCGGCAGGCAGCCGAAGGGCTGCGCGCAGACTATGTTTTCATACCCGAGCCTAATCAGCTCGGCCATCTCGGCCGGCAGGTACCAGCCCTCGCCCATCTTCACGCCGCGATTAAGCACGTCGTCGGCATTCTTCTCAAGTTCCGAAAAAGGCGATGGAGATACAAACTGCGGGTATTTTTTTAGCACGTCAAGCATTTTCTTCTCAGTAATCTCAAGGGCTTTGAGCGCAATATTCCCCCCGAGCGTACGGAAAAATCCGCCGCCATAAAGCCGGCGGTCGGACGCGGGGTTTGAGAAACCGTACTCGAAAAATCCGAGCGCTCCCGGAACCATAACTTCGCAGTCCTCTGACTCAAGGAATTTCTCAAGGTCGTTGTTGCCAAAGGGCGCATACTTGACGTAAATCTCCCCCACAATGCCAACCTTTATTTTTTCTTTATGTACAATCTCGATCTTAGCAAAATCCGCCGCGATTTTCTCAAGATTCTTTCTTATGCTCTTCCCGGTCAGCCCCCTGTGCCGCCTGTACTGAGAGCAAAGCTCCTCTGCCCAGCGGTCGACAAGGTGTGCGGCCTCGCCACGATTCACTTCATAAGGCTGCACCTGGTTTTTAAGCAGCATCAGCATGTCTCCGTAAAGGAGTGCGATGAGTCCGCGATAAACCATTACCGGGCTCATTTTGAACCCTTTGTGGCGTTCGTATCCGGTAAAGTTAAGTGAAATTACAGGTATATACCCATACCCCATATTGTCGAGCGCCTTGCGAAGCAGCTTAATGTAGTTCGACGCACGGCAGCCGCCCCGGGTCTGGAAATGCATCATCGCCACCTTGTGCGGGTCATAATCCCCCGAAGTAATCGCAGTAATCAGCTGCCCGAGCGTGCAGATTGCGGGATAGCACATGTCGTTGTGGACATACTTGAGACCGGTGTCAAGAACTTTTTTCCCGGTATACTTAAGTATATCAAGCCGGTAGCCGTACTGCTCGAAAATCCCGGTGATCAGCTTCATATGTATCGGAAACATGTCCGGCGCTAATATTGTATATTCTTTTTTCATCTCTTTTGTAAACTCTGTATAATCCATTATAAACCTCTCCGGACATGCAAAAAGCTATGATAATGTATCATTTTATCACATTTGTGGTGGAAAATCAACTTTTCCGAAAAAATGCTCCGAATATTATTTTGGCAATGAATTCCGTAGCCAACACCGGTCTCCCTTGACAAATACACCCGCTGCTTATATAATGTTTATTGATAACTTTTACCGCGGGATTTCCGCGGCAAAAACACTTGAAAGGAGTTTTATCATGGGTTTAATAAGAGCCGCGTTCGGCGCCGTGGGAGGCACGCTTGCCGATCAGTGGAAGGAGTTTTTCTGGTGCGACTCACTTGACAAAGATATTATAGTAGCGCGGGGTGAGAAGAAAACCACCCGCCGTACATCAAACTATAAGGGCAACGACAACGTGATCTCAAACGGCAGCGGCATCGCCGTGGCCGACGGGCAGTGCATGATTATCGTCGACCAGGGCAAGATCGCCGAGGTCTGCGCCGAGCCCGGGGAGTTTATTTATAATTTCTCAACCGAGCCGAGCATTTTTGCCGGGAACCTCGGCGAATCCATCGGCGCTACCTTCCGTGCCATCGGCCGCCGCTTCACCTACGGAGGCGACCCGGCGCGCGACCAGCGCGTATACTACATTAACACCAAGGAACTCATCGACAACAAATTCGGCACCCCGGCGCCGGTTCCTTTCCGCGTGGTTGACAAAAACATCGGACTTGACGTCGACATAACGATACGCTGCAACGGCGTTTATTCCTATAAAATTGCCAACCCTCTGCTCTTCTACACAAACGTCTGCGGAAACGTCAGCGAGGAATACAGCCGCACCGAGCTCGACGGACAGCTCAAGAGCGAATTTCTCAATGCCCTTCAGCCGGCTTTTGCGAAAATCTCCGAGCTCGGCATCCGTTACAGCGCCCTCCCCGGCCACACCATCGAAATGTCTGACGCCATGAACACCGTACTCTCATCGAAATGGGCGGGACTGCGCGGTATTTCTGTCGTCTCTGTCGCCATCAACTCGGTCTCCGCGCCCAAGGAAGACGAAGACATGATAAAAGAGCTCCAGAGAGCCGCCGTACTCCGCAACCCGAACATGGCCGGCGCAACGCTCGCCAGCGCCCAGGCCGAGGCAATGAAGGCCGCCGCGTCAAACCCGAACGGCGCGATGACCGGCTTTATGGGCTTCGGTATGGCTCAGCAGGCCGGCGGAGCCAACGCCGCAGCCTTCTACCAGATGGGAGCGCAGCAGGAATCCCAGAAGAGCAGTCAGCCCGCCCCCGCCGGCTGGGACTGCCCGAAATGCGGAAACAAAAACAACACCGGAAAGTTCTGCAACGAGTGCGGCTCAAAGAAGCCCGAGGAGAAGTCCGACAGGTCGTGGGACTGCGCGAAGTGCGGCCATCACGGCAACACCGGAAAATTCTGCGACGAGTGCGGCTCAAAGAAGCCCGGTGAAGAGGGCTGGAAGTGCGCCTGCGGAACTTTAAACAAGGGCAAGTTCTGCTCCTCCTGCGGCGCGAAGCGCCCCTCGGGCGCCCCGGTCTATAAATGCGACAAATGCGGCTGGACTCCAGCCGACCCGCAAAATCCCCCTAAGTTCTGCCCCGAATGCGGCGACGTCTTCGACGCGAACGACACAAAATAAACTATGTCAGAATTACTTAAATACGAATGCCCCTCCTGCGGAGGGGGAATTGAGTTCGACAGCACTATCCAGGAGATGAAGTGCCCCTTCTGCGGCACTACATACGACGCCGCGACCCTCAAATCATACGACGAGGTGCAGAAAACAAAACGCGGCTCGGACATGAACTGGAAAACCGAGGAGAAAAACTGGCACGAGGACGAGAAAACCGGCATGCGCAGCTATATCTGCCAGTCCTGCGCCGGCGAAATAATTGCCGACGCGACCACTGGCGCCACACACTGCCCATTCTGCGGCAACCCGGTTATCATGAAGGAGCAGTTCGCCGGAACATTGCGCCCCGACCTCGTCATCCCCTTTAAGCTCGATAAAAAAGCCGCCAAAGAGGCGCTGCGCCGGCACTACAAGGGAAAAACCCTGATGCCCAAAGCCTTTCTAGACGAGAACAGGATTGAGAAGATCACCGGCGTCTATGTTCCCTTCTGGCTTTACGACGCCGACGCCGACGCTGACATCCGCTACCGTACAACGCGCGTTCACACCTGGAGCGACCCCCGGTTCATATACACAGAGACGATGCACTATCTCGTTATCCGTGAAGGCTCCCTCGGTTTTGACAACGTCCCGGCCGACGGTTCCTCAAAAATGCCCGACGACCTGATGGAATCAATTGAACCTTTCGACCTCTCCGAGGCTGTGGACTTCCGCACCGCCTACCTTTCGGGCTTCCTCGCCGACAAATACGACGTGTCCGCTGAGCAGTGCGCTTCACACACCAACGACCGCATCAGAACAAGCACCGAAACTTCGTTTAACTCCACCGTACACGGTTACGCCAGCGTCCGTACCGTCAGCTGCGATATCAGGCTCCTCAATAACAAAGTAAAGTACGCCCTCTTACCGGTCTGGATACTCAATACAAAGTGGAAGGATAAGGACTACCTCTTCGCCATGAACGGCCAGACAGGAAGACTCGTCGGCGACCTTCCGGTTGACTGGGGTTCCTTCTGGAAATGGTTCGGACTTCTTACTTCCGGAATCGGTGTAGTCCTCTCGCTTATCCTTCTTGTCGCGGAGGGCCTGCTATGAAAAAATTTATAGTTTTTGCAATAATTCTCACGCTCGGTATCCTCTTCACCTCTCCCCTGTCTGCCGCAGATGTAACGACAGCATCGCACCCTCCCCGCGTCGTCGACAACGCCGGACTGCTCAGCGATTCTGATGAAATAACCCTGAACGCAACTCTTGTCAGCGTATCGCTCAAGCATGACTGTGACGTGGTTGTCGTGACCGTCAGCTCCACCGGTGGTAAATCGGTTCAAGCCTACGCCGATGATTATTATGACGACAACGGCTACGGCCTCGGCACCGACAAGTCGGGCATTCTTCTGCTTGTCAGCATGGGCGAGCGCGACTGGTACATATCCACCGCCGGCACAGCCATAAAAATCTTTCCGTACAACACGCTCGGCGTAATCGGCGACGAGGTAGCCGGCTACCTGTCAGACGGCAACTACAGCGGAGCCTTCGATAAATTTGCCGACCTTGCCGATGGATACCTCACCTCATATGAAAACGGCGTCCCATACAACAACGGCGGAAACATCGACAACGGTGGAACCATCGACAATGGCGGTTCATCCCATAACAACGGTGGATCCTCCGAATGGAGTAATTTCGACGAAGTTCATATTAACCCCCCTGTATCAGCCTATCTTTCAGTTATTCTTCTCGCCTTCTTCATAGCCGCCATAATCGCCCTTGTCATCGTCCTCGTTATGAAGTCAAATCTCAAATCGGTCCGCCATAAGCTGACCGCCCGGGACTATGTCCGGAGCGGCAGCATGCGGGTGACGAACGCGTCCGAATTCTTCCTCTTCCGCACCGTCTCACGTGTCGCCCGCCCGCAGAATCCGCCCCCTTCATCGGGCAGCCGCGGCGGCGGCGCCAGCTTCGGCGGAGCCCACAGAAGTTCTTCCGGAGCCTCCCACGGCGGCCGCGGGGGAAAGTTCTAAATAAATATAAAAAAGATACGCTGAGGGGAACTCCTTGAAAAAGGAGTTCCCCTCAGACTCCCCTCAGGAACTTTTCAACCTATTTTGCTTTGCCCCTCAACAGTCGTGCCTCCCGCCGGAGCGTAAAATTACGCGAAGGCCCGCCGCACTGACGCTTTAGTATAGGGCGCTATACAGCCGGTAAAGATTGAATTAAGTGTAAGTGTTATAATTCCCGCCGGCGCACACGCTG
>JAEAME010000657.1_pt1 | contig 32337 bp, 26 predicted proteins | sample 8958731 | NCBI WGS metagenome assembly JAEAME01 (sample SAMN16933194, study PRJNA681113) | bioreactor sludge metagenome | isolation source: anerobic bioreactor sludge (Control) | place: India:Bengaluru | collected 2018-10-24
CTATTTCCGACAAAGGATGCTGTTTTGTAGGGGTGGGTCTCGGACCCACCCGCCTCAAGCCTTGATATAGTGATGAAAAGCAAAGCAGCCTGGTAGATTCAGCTTTTGGGCGGGATGGTCACCGACCATCCCCTACCAGGTTACCGGCTTTGGGATAGGAAAGCGTATTGGTATGTTGATTGCTAATACTCAAATGGCTGGGCAGGAGCTGTTTTCAGGGTATGGGGATTTTCCCGGTCGGTCTGCCATCTGGCAGCATTGTACAAAATGTATTCCCCGATCCGGGTAAATTCCTCTTCGTCTCGTATCACGTGTTCATAGTAACCGCGCTGCCAGACTGGCTTCCCTGGCAGGTGACGATACTCGTTGATCTTCCGCGACGAGTAAGACTTAAACGCACGGACTATTTCCGACAAAGGATGCTGTTTTGTAGGGGTGGGTCTCGGACCCACCCGCTTCAAGCCCTGAATAGCTATTATCCCGTGAAAATGATTGGGCATTATTATAAAACTATCGTTCGTTACTTCTGGATAATGCGCAGGAAGATCTTGCCAACTGGCATCCACGATTTCTCCGAAAGTATTTAATCTCATTCTGTTATCGATGATATTACCAAAAAGGCTCTGTTTGTTTTGGGTACAAATTGTGACGAAATAGGCTCCCTGCCAGGAATAATCATAGCTACTTAATCTGATATTACGGCGCTGCGGAAATGATTCTTTAAAGGACGTCTTCATCTTCATGGATTATTAATGGATTATTATATGTAAGACGATCTGGTAGATCCAGCTTTCGGGCGGGATGGTCGCCGGCCATCCCCTACCAGGTTACCGGCTTTGGGATAATCAAGAATGGCGGTCCTGGTTCCTGCGCTTAAAACTCCAGGTCAAGGCTGAAGAGCCTCCGCCCCCGCCTCCCCCTTAAATACCCGGCCCCCGCTCTCCTCCGGGTAATAGCGTAATGTCCCTCCGTGATCCGGGTCCGGCCCCATCTCGGCCGTCACCTGTGCCGCGGCCTCCGCCAGCGGCAGTCCCTGGCCGTAGATCTTTTCGATCAGCAGGGTGGTGGCAGCATCGACATAATAGATCCCCACCGAGGTATCCCAGGCGGTGTAGGCGGCCGCCCCGCGGCCGGCGAAGGCCCGGGCGATCTCATCAGAATAAAACCCGGTGCAGCCCATGTTCAGGATCAGGGTATCCGCGAACTGCCCCCGCAACAGGCTGCGGATGTAGCGGGCGCTCAGGGCAAAGACTTTATACGATTCCGCTTCCCTCGTCTTGGCCCCCGCCAGCTGGTCCCAGAGCTGGGCGAACCAGTAGCGCCACCGGCTGTACGGCTCGTTGGTGAACAGCCAGATCTGGCTGTCCCGGCCCGGTTTGCCCATCAACCCGGCATGGACCCGCAGGATGACCAGTTTATAGCCGCGGCTGGGCAGGGAACGCCAGAAGCCGACGGTCACCGCGTCGCCGCTGAAGACCTCGACCGCAAACCCCGCCTTTTCCAGCACCGCCTGGTTGGCCGTGATGAATTCCGGGTTGGCGTAAAGGGCGGAAAGCTGGTCCACGATAGCGCAGCGCGGCTTGCCCGGTGTATCCGTATCGTAAGGCGCCGGCTGATGACAGGCCCCCGGCAGGAGGCCGAGGACGGCCGCCGTCAACAGCGCGGCCAGCAGCCGTACCAGGCGGGGTAGTGCCGGTGCCGGCCGGCCGGGGCGAGCCCTGATCACCGTATGCATGATGTCCATATTGTACACACCAGGGAAAACGATTGCCAACCTGAATATCTAACCTGACTTTTCCTGGCAACGATTTCTGTCATCGATTTAGCTATGCCCCGGCTGTTTTCGGGACACGCACAGACTATTTCCGGTAATGGCCGCTGTTTTGTAGGGGCGAGTTTCGGGAGACTGTCTGAAAATGTCATCCTGAGGAGTACCGGTAAAACCGGGACGACGAAGGATCCGTCTCTCTGTACCTGAGAACGGATTCCTTCGACTACGGTCGACCGACTGCGGTCGACCACAGTCGGTCGACCTGCGTCTCAGAATGACATCTCGGAGTTTTTGAAACAAGCGCCTCGGACCCACCCACCTGATGTCCTGATCAAACGATTATCAGTGAAGAGATTTGATAAACCCGGTTTTCGGGCGGAATGGTCACAGACCATCCCCGCGCTGGCTTGGATACCAGCAGGGGCAAGTTCCGGTCTGGAACTTGCCCCGTAAAGGCAATCTACTAAATTAAATTACTGATATCTGAACGGTTACGCCTGGGATGACATCCGCCGCTTCACCAGCCAGAACCCGGCACCCCCGGTTACCAGCAGCAGCAGGATCACCGGTAGCAGCAAGCCCAGTTTATCGGTGGGGAAAACTTCCCCGCCCACCGCCGGGGTGGTAATGACCTGGACCGTGGCACCATCCTCATCAAAGACCGAATTCTCGCCATAGTACCCGGTCACGTTAGCGGTATTAATGAAATTTTTCGTCACACCGGGTACGGTGCACTGGTAGGAATAACTGGCGCCTACTGCCAGGTCCCCGATATTCTCCACGCCGCATCCATAATCATCGTTCGCGACTACATCAGTCAGCGGGACATTACCGGTGTTGGTCAATATGATCTGGAAGACGGCGGTACCGCCGGAGGGGATGATCTGCAGGTCCGGCAGCTTCTGGATATCGATGGCCGGGCCCAGGGCGATGAAGCCGGCATCGATGGTGAGGTTGGTCTCGCCGGAACCCAGGGTGATCGTGGCAGTTTTACCCGTTGTATCCGCATCGCTGTCCAGGGCATCATCTCCGATGTTCTGCAATGTCGGATCATAATTACTGGGTTTGACAAATTCAACGACATAATTGCCCGGCAGCAGGTTAGTGAACAGGTAACTGCCGTCAGCGGCAAAGGTATTGGTGGTTGCCACCAGGGTTGTTCCATCTTCGGCATACAAATTTACTACTACGTTGCCGATCCCCGGTTCTCCGTCATCCTGGATGCCGTCGTTATTGATGTCATACCACACGAAGTCGCCGATGGTCCCTCTGATCTCGCCTACCACCACATCTGCCGGGTCGTCATCCGTCACGGTGATTTCGCCGTATTCGCCGGTGACATTGGCGGTATTGGTGAAGGTTTCGGTCACGTTGGCCAGCGTCCCGGTATAAGCAGGGTAAGTCGCTCCGGCAGCAAGGTCGCCGATATAAAACTCGCAGTTGGGGGCGAGGGGGTCGGTGACCTTGACATCCGTCAGGTCTACGTTGCCGGTATTTCTCACCACGATCCTGAATGTAACATTGTCTCCCACTGCAACGTTAGCGAGTTCTACCCATGACTCGGACTCCCCGTCCCAGACGTATTTCTGGATATCGATCGCAGGTTCATGTAACTCCCAAAAATAGTCTTCGACTTCACCACCCTCGGCATAACGATAATATGCATCAGCATTTAAGTCATAACCCGGTAAACTCGCTGGATCGAAAATTCGGAAGCGGGAAAACACCGACGCCCCTGCAGTATATGCTGCAGGAATAGGTAATGAAACAACATTCACTCCACTCGGAAGTGTCCCAAAATTGTAAAATTCATCGGGATCCGTAATATCACCGTCTGCATTCCAGTCGAACCATCCTGCTACTATACCAGGACCGCCGTTTACTACAATATTCAGGTTCACACCAGTTCCCGGCAGCCATAATTGTGATGTATTACGGGTTACTCCGTCTTCATCATCGCTGGTTGCGACGTCATCCCCGGTGGCAGTGTCATTAGGTTGGCCCTGGACTTCGACATCCCAAAGTGTGCCTAGAACCAGCCCGGAGTAAGAATGGCGCGGCCCATCCTGGGCGGCGGTTGTTTTATAAGAATCAGGCAGATCGCCCCAGTCACGTGTCGCTACAGGAGTAGTAACGCACTTTGTGAAAGGTCCGGCGCCGGAGTAAACAACGACGCAGTTTGTGATATCTTCATAATTCCCGGGCAATAATAAAACATCGAATTGAATATAGAACGTTTTGCCAACCGGGAGGTTTCCTAAGTAATATCCTCCAGTGATTGATAGCGGGAGTTGATTTCCTGGCAAATCAGGTATTAGTATCCATGGTTCTACACCGGTATCATTCCATTTGGTCGTATTTTGCACGTAGTTGGTATTAGTTGGGACAGTATCGTATACATAAATATTTTCAAGTATCGAAGGGCCGGGATTGTGGATAGTAATAGTATATGTTGTGGTATCTCCGGGATTTAGCACCGTATAAGGCTCAGTATCTACGGAGATCTTCATGCTTTTTGTCCCTTCTATTGGCCGTAATGGAGGGATTGAAGTACCAACATCCAAGCCTGGAGATCCGGCTGTCGCCCTATCAGGATCTTCTCCCCAGGCAAGTGCCAGTTTACAGCCAGGATCGCCTTCATTATAATTTGTTTTGCCTGAGGTAGTACGGCTCCAGACGCGCGCTCCACTCTGATCGTATGGTTCCGCATCGCCACCAGGTTCAAAAAGACGCACCGACTGAAGATAATTGACAAAAACACCTTGATCTGAACCAACCTCAGCGGTACCATCGCCATTAGTGTCTACTGTATCCGCTGATCCATCGTTGTTCCAGTCAACATAGACCCAGGTACCACCTTCGCATATAGTTGTCACCCACAATGGGCTGCTATTCTCAAATGAACCTGCATTAGTAGGATCTTTCCCCAGTCCCAATCCAACCAATGCTTCCGTCGTAAGGAAACTGTCCGGAAAGAGTGTAAAGCTCCAGTCATAAGCGGTATTGGTAGTGTCAACGGTACCGATGGCAAAAATTGGGGCACTGATAGGATTCCCACTGCTGTCAGAAGCATAAACATGAGCCCCCTGGCCATCGATTAAATCAATGACTATCACACCACGTTGTGCAATTGGGCCCATCGTAACATCGGCTGCGCCATATCGTTCTACAGTAACGTAGATATTACCATTTGTGCTGGGGTTATACACAAAAAGACGTGTCGGATATGACGAACCATTAGCCGTCCCTACAGGGCTCCAGTACGAACTGTCCCAGGAGCTAATAGGTAAAAGGTTCATATCTCTCGAAGCATAATTTGATCCTATGTCACCAGTCATTAAAACAACCTGGACCGGCTTGTCCGAAAGCACTTTCGCTCCCTGAGAAATTCCTGATACGAGGTAGGTTCCACCTTCTTGTAAGGTAATTGTCGTTTCATAGGTACCGTCAGCATTTGCGTCGATCTGCACTGTCGTATTGTTCTGGCAAGCCATGATGGATAAACCACTATACTGGAACATTTCACCAGCAACAGTACTTCCGGTATTGGTATTGGTCCCCACCGGCGATTCATAGGCGGTTCCCCACTCATTGGTAGCATACATTTCGTGAGCGAAGGCGTTTAAAGTCCCGGAGCCCGTTGCCCAGGTAGCCCGAGCCATGGATATTGAACTGCTGGCGCCTACCTTATCTTTACCGTCAAAAAGAACCGGGATTGAACAATTCCAACTGACGTTGGTACTATCGATTGTCCAATATTCGCCTGTTTCCAATTGATCAAGAGATATGAACCTGATACGCGTATCAGCAGAGGCGTAACCGGAGATATTGTAGGATTTTGAACCGGCATCGGCAGTGGAGGAATAAGTTGCCAGTGTACTGTAGTTAGCTCCTCCATCTGAGGAAATTTGCAGTGCTAAACGATCGTTACCTGGATCAATTCCGCTTTGCCCTACATTAAAGGTCAGGGTAGCACAAGATCCGCCAATAGAAAGGTTCACCCCTCGATTGATACTATCGTTAATTTCAGTCTCCGTGAAACGTAATGCGTCGCCTATGATCTGAATATCACCTTCCGTTGGGGATGATCCAGGAGCTAGAGGAACCCGGATATTTATAGTGTCGATATCCCATCGTTCACCATCTCCATCCCCGGTTTCGAGGTCGCCTACCATAATGAACCGAATTGTCGTATTTAAGGAAATATAGCTGGAGATATCGTACGAATAAGTGGCACCGTTAGGATCGGTGGAAAATGTCTCTAAATCAGTCCAGGTACTCCCTCCGTCACTGGAAATCTGTATCTTGATAGCATCGCCTGCTCCATCGATTCCCGAACCGTTCAGTGTGAAACTCAAGGTAGCATTACTGAATCCACTTAAATCGGCAGCACGTTTGATGGCATCGTTAGTGGTAGAAAGCTCTCTAAACCTTAATTCATCATCACCCGTATTCACATAGATTGTCCCTGATGCCGGATTTCCATCGTCATATTCTTCAACCCAAGGCGATGAACCCCAATTCAAAAAACCATCGGTATTATTGTATGAAGCTGTATCGAATTGATCTCGGTAAATGTTTTGGATTTGATCCCCGGTCTCTACCCAGTCAGTTGACCAATTGGTGTTGCCGTCATTATTGTTGTAGGCGGTATTTCCGAAATTATCAAGTACATAATTCTGCGCGGCGATGACCCTGGGTACAGGGACAGCGTTATAAGGGATAATGACATCTCCTGCAAGGAGAACATCGTTAGCGTCTGTGGGGACCACAGGCACACCGGCGATATTAGGGGCGACCCCATCGGACGCCTTCCCATTACCCCAGATCTGCACGCCGTCAGGGTTGGTAACGGCATTGTATATTTCCGCCGGTGACGGGTTGGCGATATCCGCGGCATAACCGTCTTCCCATTGATCATAATAGACATAGGTCCCATCAACTCCGATGGCAATTGAAAAATAAGTGTACATCGGACTATTGGCAGCACCGTTTATAGTATCCAAAACGGTAAGCCCGTCCTGTTCCGGCAGGGTCACATAGAAAAGCTGCACCGGTGCCGGGTTATTGGTTTGCGCCAGAACGGTCATTGCCAGAGGAACCATGGAAGCGGGTATCGATATTGCCAGGAGGTAAATGAGAAGATACCGAATTATCTTCGGGATGCGCTTACCAGCTATCTTTATTCTCCCGTATGTACTCACTTCAGGTCTCCTTTGTGGCTGTGAGGTACCTTTCTCATCATACAAATCAGCCAACACCATATCGTCATACGCCGGTTTCACCATTGGCTCCCCGCCGCCCAGGTGACCAGATACAGGCGGCGGATCATTGCCTTCGTGCAGTTATCCCTTTGTCAAGTTATCCGAATACGACAATCACAGCTTAACGGCTCAGCTATTAAGCTGCTGACCTATTTTAGGAAAGTTGAAGCTGTTTGTCTGTCGTAAAAATGACTAATCGCTGTCAACAAAAGGATTAATCAACGCTGACGCCCGCCCCGGGGGCGGCCGGGCTGGCCCTATCCCTTGCCTGCAGGGTGGCTACCCCCCATCTTAAGACCTGCTGCACGGCGCTCTCATCGACGACGACATGGGGCAGAAATTCGGGGTTATCCGGGCTGACGGTGAGTAGTCCCAGGGCACGGTATTCTTCCGGCGCCAGGTCGAGTTCCGGCGCCGGCAGCTGCTTCAGTTCCCGCACCATTAAAGCCTGGATGCGGGCCGGCATCACCACCTCCCCCGCCCCCACCGCCCGCACCGCTTTCAGGACGTCTTCGATGCGGATACTCTTGGCGATATATCCCCGGGCCCCCAGCCGGAACAACTGCAGGACGTCCTGGTCACTGCTGCCCACGGCCATGGCCAGGATGTTGATTCCGGGCAGTGCTTCCCTGAGCCGGGGGATCGTTTCCCGGGCGCCGCCGCCCGGCATGCTGATATCGATGAGGGCGAGGTCCGGGTTTAGTGCCCTGGCCTGGGCCACCGCCTCCGGCCCATCCGCCGCCGCCCAGACCACTTCCAGGTCCGGCTCGGCATTTATCACCTCGGACATGGTCTCGCGGATCGCCTGGTTGTCATCGGCCAGCAGTATCCTGACCTTGCGGGAAGCCATCATCCACCAGCCTGGAAACGGGAATTTCGAAAAATCCGACAAGCCGATGATATCACGGCTGAGGGAATCATTAATAGTCGCTAAAACGATTAATCGTTGTCACCGCGATGATTTCTTACGGGCTTGTCGCCGGGCTTACCGCCCGGCCCCCGGGGCCTCCGGCGGATTGAGGCGGAAACTGCCCAGGTTGTTGCGCTGGGCGTAAGCGATGGCTTCCGCCCGGTTCTTCAAGTTTAATTTATACATCAGCCGCTGCAGGTGGGTGCGCACGGTGGTATCTTCGATGAAAAGGCTGCGGGCGATCTCGCTGTTGGTCAGCCCCTCCCCCACCATCCGCAGCACCTCGATCTCCCGCTCGGTCAGCGTTATCTTGGGCGACTGTGTTTTCTTGAACTCCGTCACCAGCCGGGTCGCCAGTTTCGGGGAGAGGATGGCTTCCCCGGCGGCGGTCATCTTCACGGCTTTGATCACATCATGGATGGAGGAGCTCTTGAGCAGGTACCCGTGGGCACCGGACGACAGGGCGGTGAAGAGGTCGCTGTCGCTGTCGGAAACCGTCAGCATGATCACCTTGGTCCCGGGGAGTTTTGCCCTGATTTCGGCCAGGGCTTCGATCCCCGTGGCGCGGGGCATGAAGATGTCCATGATGATGATGTCCGGCTGCAGCTCTAAAGCTTTGGTTACCGCCTCTACCCCGTCCGCCGCTTCGCCGACGATGCGGAAATCACTTTCCATGTCGATGATCCCCCGCAGCCCCGCCCGGACCACGGCGTGATCGTCCACCAGCATGATCTTGACCGGGTTATTCTCCAACTTCCTGCCTCCCCCCTGTTTACAAGTCACGCGGAAAGATTATTTTTACCCTGGTGCCTTGCCCGGATTGGCTGATGATACGGATATCGCCGCGGATAGCGCGCGCCCGCTCTTTCATGATCTGCAGCCCGTAATGGCCCTGTCCCGCGGGGTTGTGATTACCGGCGTCGGCATCAAAGCCGCGGCCGTCGTCAACGATATCCAGTTCCAGGTGATTGTTCGTCCGGCTCATTTCGACCGTGATGTGGTGTGCCTCGGCGTGGTTAGTGATGTTGACCAGGGCTTCCTGGAAGATCCGGGAAACCTCCAGGGTGATATGCGTGTTGATGGCGTAATTCTCCGCCGGCGATTTGAAGGTATAGTTGATGTTGTGTTCCTGCTTTACGTTCTCCAGTGATTTTTGCAGCAGGGTATTTAAAGAACTGATCTCCTGGTTCTCGTTTACATTGCGCAGTAAGGCCAGGGATTCCAGGATATCCCGGCGCGCTTTCTCCGCCAGGTTCTCCAGTTTGTCGAGGTCCGGTTTTTGCTGTACTACCCCGGTGGCCTGCCGGTGCTGCAGTATCTGTACCTGCCAGCAGAGGGCATGCAGGGTCTGGGCGATGCCGTCATGGAGTTCCCGGGAAAGATTTAGCCGTTCCTGGCTGGCCTGTTCCTGTTCCATTTTATATTTCAGGTTCAGGTTGATGAGATAGGGCAGCGACGCCATCAGCAGCACCGTCACCGTGTACAGGGCGATCTTGCTGAAGGAGATCGAGAGGGAGTGGCCGGAAGTGGTGGTAAAGATGAAGATGCTGGCGATCACCATCATTACCAGCATTATGGCGATGATGCCGGTATGCAGCCGGGGTAGAAACAGTGCCGCCGTCAGTACCGGCGCCAGGGAATACAGCAGCAAGGGGCTGTTGATGGCCCCGGTGGTGCTTAACAGGGCGGCGGAAAGCACAAATTCCACGCCGATCATGGCCAGCAGCTTTTTCCGGGAATGGTGCGGCGGCCAGATGAACGGCAGCAGGACGAAGGCGAAGGCTAAAACCATGACCACATAGATGATATAGCCGTCATCGGGCAGGTGCATGGTATCCGGCGACCAGTAATACATCCCGGCGACGCCGAACGACAGTACCAGGATGCGGAAGAGCGCCGGGAACAGGATATTCGGTGACAGCCGCCTGCTCAGCCACGCCGGCTTGCTGCGGCCGGAGCTTTCCGGACGGTACGGCCCTGTGGAAGCATGCCGGAAGCCTGTTATCTGGTCACTGCTGCGGCGAAACCTCACTGCCATGACTTCTCCTGTCGCAACGACACCTCCCTGCCTTTTTCGCCTGGTTCAGGTTGGCAACTGCTCCTTTATTCGTAAGTATGAATAAGAGGATGGTAGTTTAAGAAGTGTTTAACCTTAGAATTTCATCGTATAGTACGAAGGTACAGGTGTCAATTTAACTATACCTCACTTATACTACCCAATCCCCCTCTTTTTGCGGCCTGGCAGTACTATCCTAATGGTTTTAGCTGTTATTATTCGCTGCTTTGTTCACCATCACCAGCCGTTCCCTCGTCGGTCAGTTGATACGTGTAATTCACCGCCGTATCGTAAACCTGGTACCGGTGTGTGGTGGTCCCGTCCGCCCGCGATGCCAGGTGGATGATCGGCTTGCCCAGTTCATCGGCGACCTTTACCAGGTCGGCCATTGAGTCCACGGCGACCCGGGCGTTATCGTCATGCATGATGCCGGCGACTGCTTCGGTGATGCGTCCGGCGTACCGTTTCTGGTAGTCCTGGACCTGCCGCGCGGCGGCAGAAATCCGGATTTTTTGCTGGTTTTTCAGGTACAGGATCGTCAGGAAGATGAACAAACCCAAAAATATTAAGCCTAAGACTAAAGAGATCGCCAGGAGCGGGGTCCCCGACAAGCCCAGGATACTGCGCTTATGGCTGGTTACGATTTCCTTGTCGATCTTGCCGCTCTTCGCCTGCTGCAGTGCCCCCTGCCAGACTAACAGGCCGCCCTGGTTGCTGGCGGTCAGGTAGGGGCTGAAGGTTTCCCTGACCTTGCCGTAAGGGGTATCCCCGGAGACCTGGACGATGGCGCGGATGATCAGGTTATAGGATTCCGCCGAAGCCCCCGTCTCTTCCCGGATGCCGTCCATCAGGCCCATCAGGCCGGCGTAATCGATCTCGAACGGGATCGGCCCCGCCGCGTTGGTCGAAGGTACCAGTGTGATCGTCTTGCTCCAGACATTGCCCGCCTGTAATTCGGCTTCAATTTCCACGATTTTGGACAGGTTGGTGAAAGCAGGGTTGGCGCTTAATTCGTAATTGAAAGAGGCCTCCAGCTTTTCCAGCAGGCGTACAAATATCGGGCTGCCCGCATTCAGCCGGGTCAGCTCGGGGGTTTCTTCTAAGGAGGCATCCAGGGGCGGCGGCGCGACTACCATCAGGCCCTGGCCGGCCTCATCCCGGATCTCCACCTGGTAATTGATCGTGCAGGCCTGGGTATAATTGAAACTGCCCAGGTTGCCGGCGGTGCTCTTCTGCAGGATGCGGTCGATCACCAGCATACCGCCCTCACGGCGGATGGTGAACTGGTAAGGAAAGGTTTCATAAACCGGCCCGGAGGCGAGCTGGGCGGTGGCATAGATCATCACGTCCACCACGATATTGCCCCCTGATATGGTTTCATCTACTGGTAACACAAAATCCACGGTGAACTGCGTTCCCGGTGCCGGTTCCGGCACGGATAGTATCAGGTCCCGCTTGCTCCCGGTGACATTGGCGCCGTGGGCGACGATGTGGCAGTTGCTGGCCAGGTTTTGTACTTCCGGGGTGCTGGTGAAGTCATAGGCCAGGTTGAACAGGAACTGGTTCACCGTATCGGCAGGATATTTCACCGCCGCCAGGGGTGCCTGTACCGGCCCTGCCGTGCTTTGGCCTGTTCCTGGTTGCGCTAAAGAGCCGTAAAGGTAGGACGGCCTGAGATACGCCGCATAATTGAAAGTTCCCTTATGTTCGTAGCTGGCCAATACCTCCCGGGACTTCACCTGCTTCGCCGGGCTGGTAGCTACCAGGACCCCGCTGAGAAATACTACCGCCAGGATGGCGGATAAGATCAATTGCCATAATGTAACTTTCATCGTCCTGCCTCTTGCCTAAAATTACCGGACAAATATCCTTTTGATGCTATCGGCGGCCCAACCTATTTTCGGTACCCGGAAAACGACCCGGCCCACTACATTATCGGGGAGTACGGGGTCGATATCCGCTTCGTCATTGGCATCTCCTTTGGTGACATAAGTCTTTGCCCCGCCGGTATTGTTCACCGCCACCACCCGGTGCACGATATTGACCTCTTCGCTCTTGCGGAATTCGATGATCTCTCCGACTTCGAAGTCTTTCGTATTGGACTTGGCAACGATCGCCAGGTCGCCGGGGTTGATGGTAGGGGCCATGCTGCCGGTGATGACCAGAACCGGGTGCACCGGGAAGATACCCACGGAAAACCAGATGATCAGGACGGCGGCCACCGCCGTGATGATCCAACCCAGGGGGAAGCCGCCCCGGGATTGTTTCTTCACCTTCCCGTGCAGGGTGGTGGCGGTATAAACCTGCCAGATGATCACCATGCCCAGGATGGGGACCAGTACCCCGATCAAGCCTTTGATCGACCAGGAAAGATTCGGTAGGATCGGGCAGAATACCCAGAAAGCGGTCAATATTCCGCGGTAACATAACGAAGCCAGCGGCCCCGCCAGTAGTGCCAGTAATGAAGCCAGCAGGCTTTCGGCCACGACGGGCAGCAGGTAGGAACCGGTAAAATTAACCGTTTCCACGCTGGCTTTCATCCCTGTCAGTTGACTGAGCGTCATCACCATGATGGCGTACAATATTGAAATGAGGGATAAGGCCAGGAATGGCCGCTTGCCGAAATGGTTGAGCAGCCAGGCCCGGCTGAACTCCATCCCGATCAGGATACTGCCGTTCAGCAGCAGGTTCAGCAGGATCATGTGGGGGGTGAACGAATAGGGGCTCTTGCCGAAACTGGTGATCAGGCCGCCCAGGGCGTAGAAAACCACCTGGCTGATGCCCAGGACCAGGGCCATCTGTATCAGCCCGCTGCGGGCACTTATTTTTCCCGCCGGTTGGTAACGGGGCAGGCGCCAGACCAGGAAAAAGATCCCCAGCCATAAAAAAGCGGGCAGGAAATAACCCTTGACATAACTGTTGACCGGCAGCCGCGGTAAAGCCAGGTTGGCTGCCAGGTAGATGGCCCCCAGGGCCAGGATGATCAACCAGCTGCGCTTGTCGAAAACCGTGCGCAAGACCCTCTCTTTACTCAATGATCAAGCCCCTTAGTGAACTAAGTCGGTTTCGCCGTTCTCCGAAAACGGCACCTTCCCGAAATACAAAAACCGGCCGTAAAGGCCGGTTTCACTATTAGCTCGTTATCGTCCAAGTGACCAGATACGAACGATAATTCAACGCTTCCCTGAATAATGATATCTCATTTTTTCTGTCGGTACACCTGCTCAGATGGCCGGTCCCATGATATCTCGCATCTTACTTGATATCTCAATTATAGCTTAAGAAAGAACATCTCAGGTGTCAACGGTACATAACTTAACTTTACTTACATTTTCCTCCCTGATTTTACCTTTACCGCGCAATCGGGCTGTGAGTGGCGGCAGGTCGGTTCGAAATACCGTACCCCTGAAAAACTATAGGAATGCTATTGCCGGTACAGTCCAAGACGATGGCTATAATAAACCCTGCCGCGGCATCATCATCCCCGGGCATTGCGATGATGCCCGGGTACGGTTCATGGAAGAGGTGCAGGAGAAACAGTCACTTTCATATCCGGCGTGTATCGATTGGTCGCTGGGATATCTGGATCACTATGAAGAAGTATATGATTCAGCAGTGAATGCCCTGGAGATGGTCGAAGGTATCCTGAATCCGCCTGAGTGACTCTTGCCGATGTTGTCCCCGGATACCAGGACTCACCTAATAAGCATCGCGATAGATCTGGGCAATCGTTTTAGCATCTATTTTTGTCGGGTGTAAACGGTAATCCCAGATTTTCAAGGCGATATTGGCTATTTCATCGGCTCGTTCAAGTTCGCACCCCAGATCTCTTAGCCGCAGTTTCATGCCGATTTGGTCCAGCCATTCTTCGAAAGCAGCGATTCCATCAGTTTTTCCGAATACATTTTTGCCCAGTAAATCCACCCGCTCTTTTCTGGCCGGAAGGATCTGTTTCATCCACGCCGGTAGAAGTGCCGCGAGTCCTGCCCCGTGATTTATATCATAATAGCCGCTGATCGCATGCTCAATACCATGACAGGTCATACTGCCGGCCGAACCTCCTAATCTGGATAAATCTGAGCTGGCAATCGTGCTTGCCCAGGAAAGCTGTGAACGCCCATCAATATCATCCAGGTGAGTTAAAACCTTTGGCAGGACCTGTACCGTCACTTTCATCACCGCTTCACGTATCGCATCATTCATGGGCATCGGTTGCTCAGGCATCAGATAACATTCCATTATGTGAGACAAGATATCAACCCCGCCTGAGGCGGTCTGCTTTGCCGGCACTGTGATTGTCAATTCTGGATCGATGATGGCGAGTTTAGCCCATAAGTTGGGATTCATGGTGTATCTTTTTTCATGGTTTTCCCAATTCGTGAACACCGCGATCGGGTTTAACTCGGAACCTGTGCCGGCTAAAGTAGGCACCTGGATCAGATTCGGAACTGGGCCGCTTACCTCAACTCTTTCCATCATGTAATCCCAGATCGGTGCCTCGCTGGTGCTTGCCAGCGCTATTCCTTTGGCCGCATCCATCGCGCTTCCTCCCCCCAGGCCGATAACCAGGTCCACCTTCTTTTTTCGTGCCATCGCGGCGGCCCTGTCAATAGTACTACTGCGGGGATTGGGTCCTAATTCCTCAAAAACTTCAGTTTCTAAACCCAGGCTTTTCAGGTCTTTAAGGACAACGTCTAAAAAACCTAATTTGCGGATATCGGGATAGGTGACGATCATGGCGTGGCGCCCCAGGGTTTTAGCTTCCTGGCCCAGATGATTGATACTTCCGGGGCCGAAGAGGATTTTGATTGGTAAACTGAGTGTCTGTATCATCCTGGTGTACCCTCCTTAACAAAAAATACACATCAGCCGTTCACCGGCTTACGCCGAAATTTTGCGGAACATAAATTAGGGGCACTCGAATTTAGTTTTTTCGATCATAGATTCCTTCATGTTGTCTGCCATCGTCCAGAAAAATGCTTCTCCCTTGTTAACGCGAAATAACACAAAGAGGGGATCGTCCGGCTTTTCGATCCCTATTGCTTTAAAGAATGGCCTTTCCTGTATGAGCCTGGCCTTGAGCTGCAGGTCGCTGACGAATTCGATTTCACCACTGACTCTCATCATCTTTCCGAGTCCGCCGCCTTCAGAGTTATAGAAACATAACTCGATGTTCCTGTTGGCTTTCAGCTGTTTGTAGAAATTTTTTACCGGTTCTGTTTGAAAATAAAACCCGGATTCATCGGCGAACTGTAGCGCCAGCGGTCTCACTCGGGGTTGCTTGCCGTCTATTGTGGCAGCAAACACGGTATGACATTGGTTAGCAAATTTAATACAATCTTGAAAACTCACTTTGCTACTCCTCACGTTTACTTTTCCCCTTTCCCTCTTTCCCTTTCACACCTTATTTGACAGTCATATATTATGACCTTTATTTGCTTTCTACAATGGAAGGGGATTATTTCAGACCATACTTAAAGCATGCTTTATTTCGTGTATTAATGACTTTAGACACAGTCTACGAAAAATACATCGTGGATATATTTCCCTTTATATCCGGGATGTATCAACTGTACTCATGAGTAATCGCCAAACACTCTTCCTCAACCGACAATATTTTCGAGACTGATGATACCTGGTTTAAAATCTCCCGATCAGCCTTGAAGCCGCATAAGCAGTGCTGGTTGCGTAAAGTATATTTGCCGCTTTCCGGCATTCGCCTATCATGTGGAAGTCCTTTGCGCAACGGCTGAATTTCAAAGCTTCGTCATGGCGCGGTCTCATACCAACGGCATGGATCACGGCATCGGCTTTATAAAACGTCTCACCATCCGGGCCTTGGCATTTTACCCCGTCTGCGGTTATCTCAACCGCCTTCGTATTAAAGTGGAGGGGTATGTTTTTCTGCGTTAACATATCGAGAACGGCACTCTTGTGCGAGCTGTTGCCGCCGTCGCTGATATCACCGAGCATTTCCACGATTTCGGCGTCGACCCCGAATTCTTTAAGATAAATTGCCAGCTCTGTGCCGACGAAACCCGCCCCGAGAATGACTACTTTCCCTTTGATAAGCGATGGGTTTTTAAACACATCGATCGCTTGATACACATTGCTTTTATTTATGCCCGGAATACCCGGCGTTATTGGGTCTGAACCGACGGCCGCTATGATGACATCAGGACGTTCTGTCTTCACGTATTCCGGTGTCACCTCCGTATTCAGTCTCAGGTCAATATTCGATTTCGCAATCAGCGCCCGCTGCAGTTGTATGTAATCATGCAAACCTTGTTTGAACGGCACTCCGGCTTCGCACAGGATTTTTCCTCCGAGTTCGCCGCTCTTTTCACATAAAACCACGTCATGTCCGTTTTTACTGGCGGTGAGGGCAGCCTGCATTCCGGCGATACCGCCGCCAATAACGAGTACACGCTGCTTTTCAGGTGTGGGAAGGGCCCGGTACACCTCGCGTTCGCGGCCTATTTCGGGATTGATGGCACAAATGAGGTCGCCGTGCCTTACTCCTTCTGAAAAACAGTTAAGGCAGCGCATACACTTGCGGATCTCATCGACACGACCGCGCCTTACCTTATTGGGGAACTCGGGGTCGCAGACAAGCTCACGCCCCATATAAATAATGTCCGCTTTCCCCGAAGCGAGGATTTGCTCCATTTGATACGGGTCGCTCAGGCCGCCGACAGTACCGACAAGCGATTTTTTTACATGTTTTTTTACTTCTGCCGCGTATTCAACATTAATACCGGACGGATAAAACATGCTGACATGCGTGCGCGAGAAGGTTTCCGTTCCGAATCTGTTTATTGCTCCCACAGAGACATGGATGATGTCCGCATGCCCGTCAAGCTGTTCCGCTATCCGGCAGCCTTCGTCAATGCCATAGCCGTCTTTTACGATTTCACTGCCGCTGATGCGGATTTCGACAGGGAAATCCTGGCCGCAGCGCTGCTTGATCTTATCGATGGCCATGACGGCGAAACGGCAGCGGTTTTCCGGATTGCCGCCCCACCGGTCAGTCCTGGTGTTCAGGGTCGGCGACATGAACTGCTGCAGCCCGAAGCCGTGGGCGCCGTGCAGGCATATCATGTCAAAATCAGCATTTTTCGCCGCAAATGCTGCCTTTCCAAACTCGTCGATAATCTGCAGGATTTTCTCCTCCGGCATCGCGGCAACTTTCGCGCCGAAGCGCGGAGTCATCTCGACGGGTCCCCAGGCGGGTTTTCCCCCTCCCGTATACATGCGGGCATGGATGCCGGAAAAGCACAATTCTAAGACAGAGACCGCCCCCTGACGTCTGATAGCGCTTGCCAGACGCGCATAGTTGTAATTGCTCATCCGTGTGATTTCACGGGGATATCTCCCTTCCCGGTAATCGTCAGGGTCTACGTCAACTTCTCCGTAGGTGATTGCCGCCGCGCCGCCCATAGCCTTCCTTTCAAAATATGCGACCGCCTCAAGCGAAGGTTGGCCATCGTATATTACTTCAGCCGAGTTAACTGGTGAGGCGAACATCCTGTTGCGGAATACTGCATTCCCTATTTTCAGTGGGGATATCAGGTGTGGAAACGTCTCAAATGCATTTACCAAGTTAAATCACCCCCCTTTTTTTATAGCAGGCACAGCTATGTCCTTCATTACTGGTCACGAGTTATTCTATAACTGAGCATATTTCTTTTCAAACAAGACCGGCTTAGGGCTTACTGAAAAAGTGCTCGACTAAACAGGGTAACAAGCCCATCCGGTCTTTTTTTTAGGTTTTTTCTAATACCCCCGGGAGGGTGATAAACGTGCTAAGTTCTTGATGTATCTCAATTTGCATTTTTGTTCAATAACATTGCCCAAACCCGAATTGATATTAAAATGTGATGGCGTCCAATACAGTTGGGTAAGTGGCCTTTACAACGCTGAGAAAAACACATATTATCCTGTGTTAATACCCTTACCATTTCGTTTTCACTGAGTATAATTACTATCAAGTCGTGGAAATACCAGGTATGGTTTTAATGAGGTACAACCACCAGGCTGAATAATCTCAGGGAGGTGTATTTTGAGAAAGGCTTCGTTATGGGTCATACCAGTATGCTTGGTGCTGACTTTGTTAATAGCATCATGCACCTCATCAACTCCGACTACAACCTCAAAACCGCCGGAGACTACCAAACAACCCGAGACCACCGCGCCCCCGACTAAGACACAAGCAAGTAATGAACCGATTTATGGTGGTGAATTCGTCTTTCACTGGCCGAACGATTTCACCGGATTCGATCCGGCAATCAACATCCAGATGGACTGCCGGGCGGAATACCAGGTTACCGATGAACTCATCGGTGAAAACTGGGCTAAAGGCCCGGCGGGCAGCGGCGAGACGGAATGGACCGTCGGCTTCGTTGGACGGTTCGAGCTGGAAACCGGCTCCGTTGCCGAAAGCTGGGAGGTCCCCGACGACCACACTCTCATCTTTAATATTCGCCAAGGGGTTCACTGGCAAAATAAAGCCCCGGTCAACGGACGGGAATTCACGGCAGATGATGCCGTCTGGAACATCAACCGCAACATGACAACGAAAAGTGCCTATTTGTACGGCGCTTTCCCGCCGGCATTAAAGCCGACGCAATGGGAAGCCGTTGACAAATATACCGCTAAAGTCACCGTCCCCAAGGAAGGTCTAGGGTTATGGCTGATAATGCTGGGCGATTTCATGTGGTTAGTCCCGCCTGAAGTAGTTAATACCTACGGTGATATGACCAACTGGAAAAATGTTGTCGGTACCGGTCCATTCATCCTGGTTGACTATGTTTCGAATAGTTCGGTCAGTTATACCCGGAATCCCGACTACTGGAAAGAAGACCCGGTACGCAAGGGGAACCAACTGCCCTATCTTGGTACATTGAAAACGCTCATCATTTCCGATACATCTACCCAGCAGGCAGCTATACGTTCTGGAAAAACAGACCGCATCGGCGAATTGACACATGACGATGCGACCGAGATGATTAATAGTTCAAAGAACCTGGTCTATATGAAATATCTACCCTCTAACTGCCCTGCCCTCGTCGGGCGTCTGGATAAACAAGAGCTTCCCTTCAAGGATATTAAGGTCCGCCAGGCCCTTAACATGGCAATTAACAAACAAATGATCGTAGATGAATATTATGCCGGAGATGCGGTACTCTTCGCCTATCCTTTTCAACAGATCAGCGCTTATTCACCATTCTTTACCCCGCTTGACGAGCAACCGCAGATCGTTCAAGACATCTTTAAATACGATCCGGAGGCTGCCAAACAACTTCTCAGCGAAGCCGGTTATCCCGATGGTTTTACGGCAACTGTAGAATGTAATACGGTCGACGGCGACTTCGTTTCCTTGCTCAAGAACCAGCTTGCGGAAATCAATGTTAATCTCAATATTGTTCCCCGCGAAGCCGGCGTGTTCCTCAGTATCACCCGTGGTAAAACCCATAAGGAAATGATATACCGAGCGCAACCCACGCACGCTCCATTCCGTATGCTTAGCGGCCGACTTGAAAGCGTCGACAATCATTCCTACTGGGAAACACCTTACTCTCGCGAAGTGTACAACTTTGTAAATGCCAATCTATTCGATGAGCAAGCAGTCGCTGCGAAGCTAAAGGAATACGGAACTTATGAGCTTTCACAGGTGTGGGGTGTTTGGCTGCCCTGTCCTTATTACTATACGATGTGGTGGCCGTGGGTTAAAGGATACAAGGGTGAAGTTACGATGGGATGGGACAACCAGACCAAGTTCACCCACTACATCTGGACGGATATGGAAATGAAAAAGAGTATGGGTTACTAACTTCAGCATTTTTGTAACTTTTTGAAAGCAGGAAATTTTCTTCCATACAACAGGGGCCCGGATATCCCGGGCTCTTGTTATATGGACCAGATTTAAAACGACTGTCAATTTTGAAGTGATATTGGCCAAACGATCAAATAGGGGATTCGAGGAACAGAGCCTTTGAACGAGCTCCAAAACCACCCCTTCTGGGGCATTAACCGTATTCTAATATCACTTTACATAACGATGTTTTGTGCCTTTACGTTAGCCCTTTGCCTTCTCAATTGAAATATAGCCACCTTGAGGTTCATAATGTTCCTGGTGATCCTCTGGTTTAAGCGGTCAGGGAGAACATTTTGAGGCAGAGATCTCACTCAAGAGAGATTAAGTTCGAGGCCATCCTCAACTTTCGGGACCTGGGTGGGTACACTGTCGGCGGCGGTCGTCAGGTGAAATGGCGCCGCGTCTTCCGTAGCGGAGGGTTGTGGGACGCCACTCCGGCCGATATATTGAAGCTGCGGGAGGTCGGTGTTAGACTTTGCCTAACTTAATCTCCGTCTGGAGATTCGAATACTATGTGAGTCTTGTGAGTGCAGGTTTATGACGACCGGTTGGGAAAGGATTTATGAACAACAAGGAGATCTGGGATTTAGCGTATTGCCTAAGATACGAAAGGTTAGCCAGGTTTTCAACGAAAAAAGTTATCGTAATGTACTTGACCTTGGTTGCGGGACAGGCAGGCATTCTTTGTTCCTGGCCCAGCAAGGTTTCGATGTCGAGGCAACTGATATATCGCCTACCGGCATTAAAATAGCCCGGGACAAAGCGGTGTCTTTAGGCCTTCATAATATCCATTTTAGTCAGCACGAAATGAAGGCGATCCCTTTTGCGGATGCTTCATTTGATGCGGTGGTGTGTACGTGGACAATATACCATGGGACTATCAGTAGTATCGGGCAAACCTTGTCGGAAATTTATCGAGTACTTAAACAAAAAGGTTGCTTGATAACCGACTTTTTGTCAACTCGGGACTCAACCTACGGACTTGGTAATGAGATCGAAAAAAACACCTTTGTAGGCGAGAAGCCTGGAGAGGAAGATGTGCCCCATCATTATTCAACGAAGGACGAGTTAATTCATCTCCTTAAGATGTTTCATCATGTAATAATCCGGCAACAATCTCGGAGATATATTGCCGAAAGCAAAGAGTATATAAGAGATTATTTTGATATCGAAGCGGTGAAATAGCGTCACAATAATCCACTCTGTTAGCTGTTAGCTAATAACGAAAACTCTAGATGTTATTGGGAGGAAGTCCCGAACCAATGTTTGAGAAGCAGGGTTTATTCCCGCATTCCAGCAAGTTCTTGCATTGCTGGATTATTGCTTTCTCAAATATGGAAAGCCGGGACTGCCTGGTAATATTTTTCGATCCCACCAAAACCGATTAGTTTATTCTGTTCGGTTTTCTTGATAAAGCTGCTCAACCTTTTTTTGAATTCGGAGGGGCGGTTACGAGCTCCATCAATATACGCGATACGAATTCTTTGATAGGATGGTGAGAATTTCTGGTAATTTCGCCATGCTTTGTCGTTCTTTTTAATTGCCTCAATAATATCAGCAGGAAATACAAACTCTGTCCTGAGGACTTTCTCGACTGATTCTCGTATTGAAGAGTGGAGTTTACCTTCTCTAGACAACCATTTCAGCCGTTCCTTATTAGCTTGAGAGTATTCGCTTTTAGGGCTCCGGGGAGAAAAGCGCTGAGCTGATGTATGTTCATCCAGGTGCTTTACGGTGCTGTCTATCCAACCGAAACAGAGGGCTTCTTCCACGGCGTCATTGTACTGAATGCGTGCTTGGCCTGAGTCCTTGGCGGGATAGATTAACCAGATTTCCTTTTCCCTTTGGAAATTGGTTTCCAGCCATTCGTGCCAGGCTTTCCTATCTTTCACGTAGAGTGTTTTTCCGATTTCCATAACGTGCTCAAAATCGCGCTTTATTTTTCGATCAACACAATTATCGGTTTATCCGGGAGACTATCATCAGCCACACCACATAAACCAGAATTCAGTAAAAATATAGAGATTGGGCAACTTAAGTTTATGGGGAAAGAAGGGAACTATGCAATATTCGAGGGTGAACCTGGTGTAATGAGCAAGTTATTGCACCGACCGAACACTAACGAACAATTAAGTCGTACTTTCACCGATAATGACGAAAAGAAATAAAGTATTTTAAATGAGGGATTAATTATGAAAAAAGTTAGGCAAATTGTTAAGCCAGCTGGAATAATACAAAACAGTAAGGTTAATGGGAATCGATTGTTGCAGCTAAACCTTGGAGCGGGAGACGGGGCTCGAACCCGCGACGACCTGCTTGGAAGGCAGGCATTCTACCACTGAATTACTCCCGCAAGCGTGTGTTTTACACCTGGAATTTTACACGAATGTAGAGGGTAAAGCAACTTTCAGGCATGTCGTGAGAATATCAGATTTCTGGTAGCGGCTAACATCTCCCGGAGGTCATTGATTCGTGGTATAGTTACTGCATGATTACTATAGAGATCGGTGATATTGTCAGGTGTGCCCGGACCATACGGCTGCCGTTGCCTGGTGGGGCCGTGTATACTATTAAGAAAGGAAATATCGGTAAGGTTGTCAATAAGAGGAAAAACTTCATACCCAACCGGCATGATTTTCTCTACGATGTGGAGTTTTTTACATCGCCGGGCGAAACACCAATCGTAAAACAGGTGAAACAGCGGACCATGACCTGCACTGCCTACCAGGACGATCCTGACAGCGGATTTTCCATACGCCGATGTAATCAACGTTGTGTTACCTGTAAAGATATGCTTCTTTGTATGACTTCAAGGCACTCAGCCTGAATGGCTTATCCCGGACTGACTACCGCTCTGCTGACAGTGAATCCGCCAGTCATACAAATAACACGTCCGGATCCGAAGTGTTACTTATTTTTCTCCTGCTGTTTTGCCTCAAAAAAATAAAAAAGAAAGGGGGGGTCTCTCTTGACTCCCCCTTTCAATATCACAGGCTAACTATATTTTAGCAAGTAATCAGGCCGCTGTTATGCGTCACCTGGTTTACCGACGTTCCACAAGGCTTTCACGGCCGCAATGATGGCTGCCGGTGCCATCAGGGTGGCGACGTAAGCCAGTATATTGTCCAGGTGGCGGCCGATGTCCAGTACTGATAGTGGCTCGAAGACCCGGCCAACTACCATTAAAGCGATAGTCGCAACCAGGAACAACATGGTTTCCTTGGCGGTTATATTGAGAAAACCGATGATGATGCCGAGGATGAGTAAAGCAATGAGTACACCCTGGTTATCCGCCCAGGCGAAACCAGCCACGACACAGAGAATTAGACCAATTATAAATGCCCAGAAACCTATCTTACTTAACATTAATGTGTTGTTTTTCCCCCTTACGTTTTATTGTGGTGGATTTACCAGGTCATTAGCAGTCGTCAGATAGATTAAAGAGGTTCTAAATTGGTTTGTTTCTTTCCCCACCTCCTTTTTTCGAGTCAATAGATATGCCGGTGGCCTATTGAATCAAATCATATCATTACCTGCGGAAGAGAAGGGAAGGTATTATGTTCTATCACGGCTAAAATATGCCTGTGGAAAGCACCTTCCCAGCCGGAAAATCAACTATGCCGCCCTATATGTGTTATATTATTAGCGGGTAAAAACATGAAACGGCCATGGATTTTCTGGGTCTCAGTCATCGCAGGAGTGGCAGTGCTGATTATCGTACTGCATGCCACACGCGTGTTGCCCCTCCCCCCGGCCCCCCCCTATAAAAATGGCGAAAACCAGTGGATCACCCCGGAGAATCCCTGGACCTGGTAATATTTTTATCGGCATTTACCCCACTCTTTTCATCCCAATGTCTGTTGTGAGGAGATTGAATCTCTTAACCTTTCATTTGTCACCCTGACGGCTTGTATGAGATAATCAGCTACTCATTATCCCATTGCTTTACAGCCGTTATTATGCCTGCCGTAACCGATACGGCATTATGGGGAGGTGGTCCATGCCGGACTCGTTGGATAAGTTGCTGCACCCGCGTTCGATTGCCATTGTCGGGGCTTCTGCCCACAGCCGTCCCGACTTTGTCACTGCCCTTCAGAATCTGGGTTTTAAAGGAAACCTGTACCTGACGAACATCAAAGAACCTGAGGTGCATGGGATCAAGACTTACCTGAACATCAATGACATCCCCGGCCCGGTCGATTATGTTATTTCTGCCATCCCTGCCCGGGCCGTCCCGGAATTGATGGATGACTGTGCCCGGAAAGGGGTTAAAGTAGCCCACCTCTACACCGGCCGCTTTGGCGAGACCGGCCGCGCGCAGGACGCTGCCCTGGAGCAGGAGGTACTGCGCCGGGCAAAGCAGGGTGGCCTGCGCATCATCGGCCCGAACTGTATGGGCTTATATTATCCGAAGCTGGGCATCGGCTGGAGCGATGATTTTCCCACGGATTCCGGGCCGGTGGGTATGGCCTCGCAAAGCAGTTATGCCCCGCATGACTTGCTCCTGCTGGCCACGCCGCGGGGGCTCCGCTTCAGCAAGGTTATCGGCTTCGGCAATGCCCTTGACCTGAACGAATGTGATTTCCTGGAATACCTGACGGATGACCCGGATACCAAAATAATACTGTTCTATATTGAGGGTGTTAAGGACGGCCCCCGTTTCCTGCGTGCCCTGCGCAGGGCGGCCGACCGTAAACCGACCATTGTGATCAAGGGGGGGAAGGGAGAAGCCGGTGCCCGGGCGGCTGCTTCGCATACGGCCTCACTGGCCGGCTCGATCCAGACCTGGCACGCCCTGGTCACCCAGGCGGGTGCGATCTTCGCCGAGAGCATCGAAGAAATGATGGACTATGCCCTCACCTTCAGCTTCCTGGAGCCTATCACTGGCTTGAACGTGGGTATTGCTGGCAGCGGCGGCGGGCCCAGCGTCCTGGCGGCCGATCAATGCGAGGCCGCGGGACTGAAAGTAATACCGCTGCCCAATGCGATCCGGGAGGAATTGAAGCGTAAAGATATCTCGATCTGGGACTGGGTCAGTAATCCGGTCGATATGTCTATCACTGGCGGCATGTTCTCCGCCGGCGACCTGCTGCATATGATGGCCAAAGATAACCATTTCGACCTGCTGATCGCCATCATGGGGGAAATGCATTACCAGAAACACATGATGCCGGGATTCACGGCTGACGCTTTCCTGTCCCGTTTCGGTTTAACCGGATACGAAGGTAAACCGCTGTTGACGGTGGTCCCGGACAAGGGATATGACCAGGAATGGTTCCAAGCCCCCTCCGCCTCCTTGATGGCCGATATCCGTACGAAGCTGGTCGCTGCCCGTATCCCCATCTATCCCACCATGGAACGGGCTGCCCGGGCTGCCCATGTCGCCCACGATTACTACCAGCGGAATAAAAGGAAAGAACGGAGACGCTAACCTGTCATGGGAAAAACCTGTTCCTTATAAACCCGGCAGAGGACCGATTTCCAGCCGACGAAAGCGCTGACCGGGTCCACCTCGGCGTCAGTAGTGAGGATGTTTACGTTGGCTTCCTGCCAGCCGTGGGGCACACTGACGATATCGGGATGGATGTTATCGGTAACCTCCGCTTTCATGCGGATGTGGCCCCGGGGCGATTCGATGACCACCATATCCCCATTAATTATCCCCAGTTTACGGGCAGTAGCAGTATTAATTTCTACCAGGGGTTCGGGATAATGGCGGAGCACCGAAGGTAGGTTGCGGTACTGGGTGTGGTGATATAAGCGGTTCCGCGAACCGGTGATCATGATTAGAGGGTATTTCGCCGATAGTTCCGGCTGGGTCACCCAGCCTTCCGCCGGTTCCTTATAGGTGGGCATGGGCTCGTAGCCTAATCCCGCCATATACTCGGAGTAAAGTTCTACTTTGCCGGAGGGTGTCTTAAAACCATTGACACGGTACGACCATTCTTTAGGGTGGGCTTCATAGACAACACTCTGACCTTCAAAGTCCTTGATCTTCAAGCCGTGCGGCTGCAGGTAGTAATCAAAGTACTCATCCGCAGTCTGCCAGGGAAATTCACTCCGCAAACCCAACCGCCCCGCCAGTTCCGTCCAGAATTTCCATATCGGCCAGCAGTCTGGTTCCGGTTCGATCACATTCATCGCCAGGCTGAAGCTGGGTGGAAAAGTGCCCAATTCCCGCAGCTGCTTGACTTCCAGGCAGTTGGCGGAGGGCAGCACGATATCCGCTAATTTAGCGGTTTCGGTCATGAAGAGGTCCTGTACCACCAGCAAGTCGAGGCTGCGAAAGACCTGTTGGGCTTTTTGGCTGTTGGGGAAGGTGAGGGCGGGATTGGCATTCTGCATCAACACGGCTTTGACCGGATAAGGATCGTTATGCAGCACGGCGTCCGCCAGGCGGACGATCGAAGCCTCCCCGCAGACCTTGGCAAAGACGGGAAATTTATAACCGATGGAGTCCGCCGCGGGAAGCTGGTCGGCACTGCGCTGGTCGATGAGTCGTACGACCGGGAAGTTGCCGCCGTCGGTCTCGTAATTGCCGCAGATAGCGACCATGATGGCCAGCGCCCAGTTGGACTGTGCCCCGCAGGTGCAGTGGTCGATGGCCACTCCCGAACTCATCGCTGCGGGCTTGTTATTGGCATACATCCTGGCCATTGCCCGGATCGTATCGGCTTTAACCCAGGTGATCTTTTCCACGGCTTCCGGCGGGTAAGCCTTGACGTGTTCGGCAAATTTATCGAAACCGTGTGTCCATTTGGCTACGAATGCCTTGTCATAAAGGCCTTCGCCGATGATGACATGGAGCATGGCAAGAATGAGGGCACAATCGGTTCCTGGCCGGATGGTGGTATAGATGTCGGCATACTGGGCGAGGGGAATGCGGCGGGGATCGACCACGATGAGTTTAGCCCCGCGTTCTTTGGCCGCCAGGATGCGCCGTTCCGACTGCCGCCCGCTTTCCGAGGGATTATGCCCGATCACGAAGATGCATTCACTATATTCGAAGTCCGTATTGGCCATGGAGTCATTGATGCCGAAGGCAATGGTATGGCCGACCGCCCGGCTCCAGAAGCAAAAACTATCTCCGGAAGTGAAATTGGGGGTGCCGAATACACGGGCAAAACGCTTGGCGGCTTTACGGTCGACGTTGCGGACTAACCCCTGGCCGGTGTTGACGACGACTGCCCGGGCGCCGTATTTTTCTTTGATCGAGGTTAGTCTACCGGCAATGAAATCCAGGGCTTCCTCCCAGGTGATCTGTTTCCATCCGCCGGCCTCCCGTTTTAGGGGATGTTTCAATCGCTCCGGGTGGTACTGCCACTCGATCAAGCCCTCGGTGCGGGTACACATATCGGCGGCAACATCTTCGGGATTTGCTTCAACTCCGATGATCCGGCCTTTTTCAACTTTCACGTTGACGCGGCAGCCGGTGGAATTCAGATTGCAGCCGGTACGGGCGAAGGTACTGTCGGTTTTGGCTTCTCGCTGCTGGGTGGTCATGTTAATGCCTCCTGGGTGATTTCCTGCCGGTCAAGGTAATCCCGGCCTGCGCCATTATAACGTGACCGGCAACTGTCCTGTCAACGATGAATTGCCAGTGAATATCTTGCCGTCGCAGGCAAATCCCGACTATAATCGGGCCAGAGCAAACGGAGGCCAGGGGCAATAATATGATGACGCAGCTTTACGGCGGCCTGGAGGCTGGAGGCACCAAGTTCATCTGTGCCGTGGGGACAGGGCCGCAGGATATCATCAGCCGGCGCATCCCGACCACTACCCCGATCGAGACTATTAAGCGGGTGCTCGAGTTTTTTAAAGAACATCCTGCCCTGGTTGCCGTCGGCATCGGAACTTTCGGGCCGGTAGACCTGGACCCGTCTTCGCCAACATATGGTTATATCACTACTACCCCCAAGCCCGGCTGGCAGTTTACCAGCCTGGCCGGGGAGATAAAAAAGGCGCTGCAGGTACCGGTCGGCTTCGATACTGATGTCAATGCGGCAGCCCTGGGTGAATACCGGTGGGGCGCGGCACAAGGCCTGAGCGACTTTATCTATCTGACCGTCGGTACCGGCATCGGAGGCGGGGGCATGGTGAATGGGAAGTTGATGCACGGCCTGGTCCACCCCGAGATGGGGCATATCCGGATACCCCACGACCGGGCTGCCGATCCCTATGACGGATGCTGCCCCTTCCATGCGGATTGCTTTGAAGGGCTGGCCAGCGGCATCGCCGTGGCGCAGCGGTGGGGGCAGCGGGGTGAGATGCTGCCGTCTGGCCATCCCGCCTGGCAGTTGCAGGCAAAGTACCTGGCGCTGGCCGTCAGCAACCTGGTGCTGACCTTATCACCGCAGCGGGTCATTATGGGTGGGGGTATCATGGAGCAAGCACAACTGTATCCCCTGGTACGGCAACATGTAGTGGAAAATCTCCATGGTTATGTCCAGGCTGAAGCCATCACCCGGGATATCGCATCATATATCGTTCCGCCCAGGTTGGGGAAGCGGGCCGGGCAGTTGGGGGCCATGGCACTGGGGATGGCAGCCGGAGGAATAGACCCGTAATTTCCTCCCCCTTCATAAATCCAAAATCATCAATCATCAATCATCCTCCCCACACCAACCACTCCGCTCATACTGAGCTCGTCGAAGTAGGCCGGTAAAGAACTTTACATAAAACTAATCTTGTTACTTTTTTATCCAGCCGGCGATATCGGTAACCACGGACTCAGCGACATTACCGGCGAGATCATATTCTCCGGGACTGGAAGGGCCAGTGCCCGAGATGAAAAGGTGATTGAGGCTGGGATAACTTTTTAAAGTGGCGTTACTTTTTCCGGAGAGGGCTGTGGTCCAGTTGTTGAAATCGGTCATCGTGACCTGGTAATCGCGTTCACCCTGCAGGACAAACATCGGCAGGTCTAATTTGGCTGCCTCAGCCGCCGGGTCATACCCCTGGAGATCAGCCCAATAAGCACGGTAGGCACCAAGGACTGCCTGCCCGCCGGGGATATCGAGGGCTTTGACCTGTGCCACCAGGGCTTCGGTAGCCTGGATCTGCTGCTTATCCGTATCATCCAGGGTGCCATCTAGATTCAGGATATATTTTGTTTGTGCCAGGATCAGGTCTTCCAGGCCGCGCGTGGGCCCGGCCAGGATAATGATCCCGGTTAGGCGGTTTTCCCGGGAGGCAAGGCGCGGTGCCAGCATACCTCCCAGGCTGTGCCCGGCGGCATAGATTCGTTGTCGGTCAATATTCTGAGTATTTTGCAGCAGGCTGACGGCGGCTGCAGCGTCATCGAGGGTTTCGTCTTCTACCGTAAAACCTTCGTCCTGGGCACATTTTTCCGGATATTGCCGGGTCCTTTTTTCATAACGTAAAACCGCGATGCCGTGAGAAGCCAGTCCCCAGGCCAGGTCTTTAAAGGTTTTGCTGCCCCCAAGCGTTTCATCACGGTCGGATGGGCCGGAACCATGCAGCAGGATGACCGCCGGGAAGGGGCCGTCACCTTTGGGTATGGTCAGGGTACCGGGGAGCTGCCATTCCCCGGCCCCTACGGTAACATCGGATTCGGTGAACAGGCTGGTGTTGGCGTAAGCCGGCGGTTTATATTCGGTTGAGGCGCTCGAAGGAACGAAGAACAAGCCGGCGATTTTCCCGCTGCTGTCGTAGACCACCTTTATATCGAGTACCATGTTTACGAATTTGCCGGTGACGAAAACGATATCATAGCCGCCCTGTTTTTCCATGCGCGTACCCAGGATGGATTTAAATTCGCCGGCTTGAGGTTTCAGGCTCTCCCAGGTGGTCTGCAGTTTATCGGCAGGCATGACATTAGCCATGGTAGCATCGAATCCCTGCACCGCCCGGCCGTATTCCCCACCGGCTACGAGCAGAACCCAGGCCGATGCCTGTTCCTGGAGCGGATTGGAGATGGGGGTGGTGGATGTGGTCTCGGCCGCTTTTTTCCCGCAGGCGCACAACGGCAGCAGGGTAATCACCAGGACAAGTAACATCGTACGTGAGAAAATTGTTTTCATCTTCATACTCCTTTCAGTCTTTACTCCACTATCGTCCTTCCCGCAAGGGGAGAGGAAATAATCTGGTACAAACCTGAGATACTATTCTCGGTTTTTCTTTGTCGCGTCCGGGTCGGTTTTCCAGATGGCATAGGAATAAACTACCAGGACAACGCTACAGACCAGCAGCAGGCCGATTCCCCCTAACAACACCCAGGGTTTCTGTAAAAAACTGGCGGCCGCGATGAGTAAACCCAGGACGACAAATAATTTACCGCCGAGGCGGTGGGTCTTATTCCAGGACTCTTCACTGGAGAGGGTCCACGGAGTACGGATCCCTGCGAACCAGTTGGGCCTTAACTTGCCCATATAGTTGCCCAACACGACAAACAAGAGGCCCAGCAGCAAGGTGAAAACAGTCGTGACATCGACCGCCGCTCCCCGGGCTTGCAGGATGATGACAACCTGGACCGCGGCGAGGAGGGCAATCACCGCGGTACGGATAATGGCATAAGCCCCGGCGAAACGGGCATACCGTCCGCCGCGGGGGTCGATGTAGGGAAGGAAGTAAAAAAGCAGGTATACGCCGGTGGCGGTCAACGGCATGGTTAACAAGCCTTCGAATTTTCCACCGTAACGGTCCGGTTGGCCGTTAAGCCCGAAGTGTACCGGGATACTATCGGGCATCGTGTTCCAGACTGCAATAGCAAGAATATACATCGCGGCAACTAGAAATAAGCTGACAATCTCATTACGCCAGTTTATCTTCACCTTTATCTTCTCCTGGAGGTTCATCCGGCCGGCCGGTGCCCAACAAGTCCATCACAGCAGCCAGTAATTCCTCCGCTACCGACAGGTTGAGGTGGTAGACGATGGAATTGCCCCGCCGTTCTTCCTGCACCAACCCGGCGTCCTTGAGTACACTAAAATGCCCGGAAAGAGTTGATTTCGCGAGGTCGAACTGATCTGCCAGTTCGCCGGCGGTCATCGACCGTTTCCGGAGCAGGGTCAATATGCGGCGCCGGGTGGGGTCGGCTAAGGCCTTAAAAGCACTTTGGTTCATTTCTTTTTTAAAACTATTTCGGTATTTAACGAAATACCATTTTTATTATAGGCAGCTGTGGGTTAACTGTCAAGAATTGTGCCGTCATTTACTTTTTGCGTAAAGGCCCCGGAAAAGCCCTCCCCATACATTTGACTATCCCCGGCCTCTTAAGGCCGGTTTCCGGGACATTTATGAGAAGATAGGCACATTAGAGCCCCATCTTTGTTGATCATTGTTAAAAGGCATGACAGTTGGGCCGGATATTGCCTTATTGACATCATACCCAAAAAGGGTATAATTATACCCAATATGAGTATGAATTACGACAGGGAAATGCTGGGGAGTTATCTTTTTGATAAAACCAGGCGTGGCTTATTAGCCCTGCTGTACAATCGCCCTGGAGAGGCCTTTTACGTCAATCAGATAGTAAAAGACCTGGGCGGCGGTTCCGGGGCCGTACAGCGTGAGTTACGCATGGCCGCGGATGCCGGCCTCATTATTCGGGAAAAGAGGGGCAACCTGGTATTATACCGGGTAAACCAGGAATCTGCGATCTACCAGGAACTGAAAAGTATTATCGCTAAGACGGTAGCCGCAGCTGCTCGGCCGCTTGACCTGGCCGCACAACGCTTCCCGATTGAGCCGAATATACTGGCAGAATTCTGCCGTAAACACTATGTCAAAAAAATATTGCTTTACGGAGCCGTGCTTCATCCGGAATTCGGAGCGGCAGACTCGATCCATGCGCTGCTGGAGTTTCAGCCGGGACATGCCCCGGGTTTTGGTATCAGCGATGTCGAAAATGAGCTGTCAATCCTGGTCAACCGTAAAGTGGAAATAAAATCGCCCGGGGAAATCAGCCGCTACCGCAGGGGAGAGATTACCAGAGCAGCCAGGGTGGTATATGTTGCACCAGGAACGAAAAAATAACCTTATCCGCGTCCGCCATATGCTCGATTTTGCCGTAAAAGCGGTCGCCTTCACCCGGGACAAAGACCGCACCGACCTGGATCAGGATGAGATACGGGCTCTGGCACTCGCCCACCTGGTGGAGATGATGGGCCGGGCTGCCGCGGCCGTAACCGCCGAATTCCAGGATAAATATCAGGAAATACCCTGGGCCCAGATTGCTGCCGCCGGGAAACGGTTGACTCCTGGTGATGGGGAGGTGGACCTGGACATGGTATGGGCTATCACCAGCCGGGACCTGCCGCCGTTGATTTCCCGGTTGAAGAGGATGATCAGGGCAGAAGGGTAGCAGGTAATGGATAAAAAAAGAGATAACCTTTCTCCGGTTTGTTCGTCAAATAATGCAAGCAGCTTTCCACATGGAGAAACAGATGAAGAAATTAACCGCCGCCCTGCTGGCCGTCGTAATGCTGGTGACACTAT
>JAEAME010000658.1_pt1 | contig 32305 bp, 27 predicted proteins | sample 8958731 | NCBI WGS metagenome assembly JAEAME01 (sample SAMN16933194, study PRJNA681113) | bioreactor sludge metagenome | isolation source: anerobic bioreactor sludge (Control) | place: India:Bengaluru | collected 2018-10-24
CCGGCTGCGCGGGCGATTTCTTCCAGGCTTACTTTATTAATATTATGGGCTTGTTGCCACAATTTTATGGCTGTGTTGATAATGAGATTTCTCTTTTTCCCTTTATTAGAAGTGTCCATATCAATATACAAATTAAGTTGTAGTAAATGTATTATATTACTACAATATCTACAAATGTCAATAGGATGTCACAATATTCCAGGATAACAAATATTGCCGGCTTTGTGGTTATCTAGCATTGACAGCGTAAAATGGCTATGCTAGACTTCCCGTTAGGTCAGGTGAGAAGATGTCTTTATTGTTTAATGTCTCAGACAAATATTATTACTACTACCATATAGATACCGGAAATGACCGGGAGGCTTGGGTTTAGATTTTTTTCAAAATAGAGTTTTCAAAAGACCCTCCCCGGTGGAGGGTCTTTCTGTTTTTAGAGCTTGTGTTGAGGAGGAAATATGGCTGTAACTAATTTATTTGACGAATTCGAATGGCGCGGTCTGGTCTATTCTGCGACTGAAGGATTACGTGATTTACTGGCCCAGGAAAAGATCGCCGCATATATCGGTTTTGACCCCAGTGCTCCCAGCCTCCATGTCGGCAGCCTTTTAACCATCATGGGATTGGTCCGGTTGCAGCAATTCGGGCATACCCCGGTTGCCGTAGCCGGAGGAGGGACAGGCCTGATCGGCGATCCCAGCGGGAAGTCGACCGAACGGCCGCTGCTGTCCAAGGAAGAGATTGCCTTTAATATCGAAGGCATCAAAGCACAGCTCAGCCAGTATCTGGATTTTGAATCGAAGACTAACCCGGCCATATTGGTAAATAATGCGGACTGGTTAACCACCACCCCGTTGACTGATTTTCTTCGCGATATCGGTAAACATTTTTCCGTCAATGCTTTGATTGCCAAGGAATCGGTTAAGCGGCGCATGGAACAGGAAGGAATTTCGTATACTGAATTCAGCTATGTTTTACTCCAGTCCTTCGATTTCCTGACTTTGTTTGAACGGCATCATTGTTTACTGCAGATGGGCGGCAGCGACCAGTGGGGCAATATCACCGCCGGGGTTGATCTAATCCGGCGGGTACACGGTGAAACGGCACATGCCCTGGTATATCCGCTCTTAACTACATCAACCGGGTCGAAAATGGGCAAAAGTGTGGGCGGCGCAATCTGGCTCGATCCGCAAAAAACGTCCCCCTACCAATTCTATCAGTACCTTTTTAACAGTGATGACAGCGATATCGTCAATTACCTGAAGGTATTGACCCTGCTGTCTAAAGAACGTATTGATGAATTAGCGGTTTCTGTGAAAGAACATCCTGAACGCCGTGAAGCTCAACGTGAATTGGCGCGCGAAGTTACCGGGCGCGTGCATGGTCAAGATGCTGTAATCCGGGCTGAAGAAGCGTCCCGTGTCTTGTTTGGTGAGGAAATCAAAAACCAGAAATTACAGGATGTCATGGATATTTTTGCCGAAGCTCCTTCTATCGAAATAAATAAAAACGAATTCACCGGTGATGGTTTATCACTAGCAGACCTCGTCGCACGAACCGGTTTAGCAAAATCAAAAGGAGAAGCCCGTCGGCTTATTGAGGGTGGCGGCATTTATCTCCAGAATGTTAGAAGTAATGATGCCCGGAAAATGGTATCGCTGCAGGATTCGATCGAGGGGCAGGTATATGTGTTGCGCAAAGGGCAAAAAGACTACTGCCTGGTGAAGTTGATTTAACTGGTTTTGCCTTGTGCTTATTAATCTATTTTAAATTTTCTATCGGCACCGGTTCGATATCATCACCTGGGTTCAGGCCGAAGATACGGCAATAAAAGTACAATTCGGCTTCGAGGGCTCGTTTGATATTCTTGGCCTGCCGGAAACCGTGCTGTTCTCCTTCGAATAACAGGTAAGCAACCGGTAATCCTTTCTTCCGGAGGGCATTTACCATCATTTCTGACTGGGCAGGCGGTACTATCTTGTCTTCATTCCCCTGGAAAAATATCACCGGACAGGATAACTGATCGACATGGTTGATCGGTGACCGTTCCCGGAACAGGTCGCGTCTTTCCGGATACCGCCCGACTAAACCATCGAGATAGCGTGATTCGAATTTGTGAGTATCTTTTTCCAGGGCTTCGAGGTCGCTGACCCCGTAATAACTGGCCCCGGCCTTAAATATACTGCGGAAAGTAAGTGCCGCCAGGGTCGTATAGCCGCCGGCACTGCCGCCCCGGATGGCGGTGCGGGCCGCGTCAACTTTCCCTTGATTGATAAGGTATCGGGCACAGTTGACGCAATCATCAACATCTACGATCCCCCACTGTCCATTTAAACGGCGGCGGTACTCCCGCCCGTAACCCGTGCTTCCTCCATAATTTACGTCGGCCACCGCAAAACCACGTGAAGTCCAGTATTGGATGGAGGGATTGAACGTAGGCGAGGCAGCACTGGTCGGCCCGCCGTGACTGAGAATTAGTGAAGGAGGCCTGGTATTCTCAGGAGCTTGAAAAACACGGTTTTTCGGCGGATAGTAATAGGCATATGCAACACGGTTGTTTTCGGTGGGAAATTCAATTATCTCTGGACTGGAAAGATACCCGGAATTGATTTTTAGTTCGCTGGCTTTTTTTATTATTTCCACTTTCCCGTCTTCGAGCCGTACCCGTATGATTGAGTTGGGTTCAGTTGGAGATCCCGCCAGAAGTATTGCATATCCGGGGCCGGCTTTAACGGTACTGATTGAGGTATAAGGGATATCTATATTGCGCAGCGATTTCGTAACCGGATCCAGCATGGCCAAATAAGAATATCCTGACTTTGTAAAACTACAGATAATCTGTCCGGAAGGTTGAAAATCATAATTCGATATACCGAACACCCACTGCGGGCTGCCGAATTCTGCTTCCATTTGATGAAGTGGTTCCACCTGTTCATTTTTCCAGCGGTAAAGGTTCCACCATCCTGTTCTTTCCCAGATAAAATGCAGCGTGCCGTCCGGGGCGAAAAGGGGTTGGCATATCGTATCCTCGTGATTGCCGGCGATTTTTACTGCTCTTGATATCGAACCGTCTACCGAGATATCACCCAGCCAGAGCTCGGTATAGTCCCACGGCATATCCGGGTGGTTCCATGTCAGCCACACCAGGTGCTTGCCGTCAGGACTGATTCTTGGTGAAATATAGAAATCATTCCCCGATACCAGGGTATTGATTTCGTTACTTATCAGACCAATGCTGACAATACTGTTGACGGCTTGTTTCCCTGCGCCGGTATGGTCCTCACAGATACAGATAATCCGGTGATGTTCATGGTCCATGACTCCATCGGCATATCTTAACCCATTATTGGGCGTGACAGGTTTGACCTCACCGTTCGTAGTCAGTTTATACAGGCGTTGATCTGTAAAGTTTGAAAAGTATACCGCCCCGTTATCTACCAGGAACGCTCCTCCCCCGTATTCATGAACGCGCGTACGGGCATTGTAAGGTTGGGGATTTAGGTCTATTTGTCCCTTTCCCGGTGTCCAGTGAACGATAACATAACGTCCTTCTTCATCAGGACGGCTTTCCACCCAATATACCTCATCATTAAAAGTTGCCAGTTGAGATTCAAACCTGGTTGTCCCGGAAGCCACCATATGGGAGGTAAGCGGTGATTTCCAGGAGCCGTATAAAGCCGAAGCTGTTCTTGGCATTGACCTCCTCCTAACTATCGCCGAAACATGTCCCTACGGAACGGGCAGAAGATATCAAGTTACTATCGGTTGGCACAGTGCGCTGGCGGCTTGCGGCCGTTTCAAGAGGTTGCGGCACGATTTCATTACCTTTGATCGCCACCATATACCCGTATTGCTGATCTGCTATTAGGTCCATTGCCCTGGTACCCAAGCGTGTGGCTAAAACCCGGTCCGCGGCTGTGGGTGTCCCTCCCCTGAGTAGATGGCCTAACACCAGGGCACGGGTTTCGATACCAGTTATCTCTTCGATCTGGCCAGCCAGTACAAAACTGACTCCCCCTAATCTGATTGGGTCGGCGCTGTATTTGACGATGCGCTGAACCACCTCTTTTCCCCCCGCCGGTTTAGCTCCTTCAGAAATCACGATAATTGTAAATTTTTTGCCCCGCCGGCTCCTTTCTTTGACCCGGTTGACAATATGGTTGATATCGTATGGAATCTCCGGTAAGAGTATGATGTCCCCCCCACCGGCAATACCGGACATCAGGGCTAACCAGCCGGCATTCCGCCCCATAACTTCGACGATCATTACCCGGTGGTGTGACTGAGCACTGGAATGAACACGGTCGATCGCTTCGGTGGCTACTGATAACGCCGTATCGAAGCCGATCGTTACGTCCGTTCCCATGACATCGTTATCTATCGTTTTCGGTACTCCCACGATTGCTACACCATCGTCCGCAAGCCGGTTGGCAACCGTGAAAGATCCGTCGCCGCCGATACAGACCAGGGACTCAATTCCCATCTTTTTTATGTTGGTAAGTGCCGTTTTCGAGACATCCTTCTTGCTTGCCCTACTTCCGCGTCGCAATGCATAGGCGTAAGGATCGGCACTATTGGAAGTACCGAGGATGGTTCCCCCTGCAGTCATGATTCCCGAAACATCTTCGTAATCCAAACGGCGATACCGGTTGCGAATCAATCCTTCAAATCCATCTTTAATGCCAAAGACTTCGTAATCAAAGTCCAGGATCGCTTTTTTCACTACCGCTCTCAGGGCTGCGTTCATGCCCGGACAATCTCCTCCAGCGGTAATTACTCCTATTCGATGCTTATTATTCATTGTCGTTCCTCCGCATAGCAGAAGCTTTATGGTTCTTTGGTGGATTATAACCTGACGCCAGGGACCGGGCAATATAAATATGTATTCGGGAAATAAACTGAAGCCCTGTATGCTATCAGTGGTCTTAATTTATCGATTGTTTAATCGACCGTAAGAAAAAAGCGCAACTGAAGGCAGCGACCATACAGCACAGCATAATGATGAATGCCGCCTGGTATGTATTCATGACATCGTATAACCTGCCGGTGACTATGGGCCCGATTGCGCCGCCGATCATGCCCAGGAAAAACAACACCCCGAGATTGCTGCCGTGTGACTTCAAGCCAAAAAGGTCCGCTAATAATGGTGAGACAATGGCAAAGACCCCGCCGTGGGCGAATCCGTATACCGGGGCGAATATGTAGAGCATCCATGATGCAGTCGCAAACTGGAGCCAAATCTGGGCGGCCAGCATGACGGACAGGCAAACAATAAGTGTTTTTCGTGTGCCGATGCGGTCGCCGGCAGTGCCCATCATCAACCGTCCCAGGATGCTGACACCACCAATGGCTGATACGACTCCCGCAGCCTGACTCACCGAAAGGCCGAGATCTACTGCATGAGGTGCTGTGTGTATCATGGTTGATTGTGATACATACCATACCAGAAAATATATGCCGCACAGTATCCAGAATTGGCGGGTATTCAGCACTTCTTTCAAGCTGAGATTGATGCCAGGAATATTCTGGTTGGTGGTGGCTGTTTCTATTTCCCCATATGGTTTTAACCGCATCTCCAATGGATCACGTTTGATAAACCGGGACAATCCGAGAATCACAATAAAGGCAATTATCGCCAGTACCAGGTAAGCGGTCCGCCAGTTGAAGCTGATTATCAACCAGGCTGATAATAGCGGCATCACGAACATCCCGGTTCCGGTTCCGGCTTTCACGATACTACTCATCAGGCTTCGCCGCTTTACGAACCACCGGGCAACAGTAGGTAGTAATGCCATGTCGCCGCCGCTGTTTGCCATGGAAATGATCAGTCCGTAAAAAAGATAGAGTTGCCACACCGCATGAAGGGAGGACATCAGGAGATAACCACCCGCCATGATTACCGCACTTAATGATAAGGTTAGCCTGGGGCCAAACCGGTCGGTTAATCGGCCGGTGATTATTGAGAATAAACCCAGAATAAAAAAGGAAATTGACGTGGCTCCTGAAATCGTTGCCCTGCCCCAACCGAATTCTTCCTGGAGTGGATTGAAGAAAATGCCAAAACTGGAACTGATGCCGTGCATGACGACGAGGATCAGGGCTGAAGTTGCGACAATGATATAACCGTAAAAGAATGGTGGTTTATTTTTAGATTGGCGGTCAGGCGTCTGCTGCATATCAGGGTATTTATGACTCAGTTACAATATGATACCAGAATGTTTTCATCTTTCGATATCTTATTATGTAAAATTAATGGCCTATACAATAATTCTCAATAAGCGTAGATAATGATAATATTCTCATCAGCATGCCTGGTCAGGTTATGCTGAGTGCTATTTCCGGTGATGATTCTACACCCCTGGTATTCAGGTGTGCCAAAGTGGAAGACCGGTAATCCAGCGTCATTTGTTCCAATTTACCAAGGTCTTTTTCTTTGATATCGCGCTGCGGGCTAAGATATTGACAGGCTAACTGGAGAAATTCAAACCGCCCTGGTGATAGATTTACTCCCAGTTCTTGCTTATTTTCGACCAGATATTTTTCAAGTTTTTCAAAATTAAACCGGATACTGCGGTCCCCGAAATCTACCCTCTTCCATATGCGATTGAGACTGCGGAGATTTGCGGCTTGTGAATAACACAACTGGTGTATGATATTTTTGGAAATGCGGCCATCATTAGGATCCGAACAATCGATAGCGAGGTCAATCCCGGCTTCACTGAATACCCCCACGAAACGGTCCCATTCCTCAAGGTCAAGGTAAATCCTGGTACCGTCTGTTTCGATATATTCCCAGGGAAAACCGTCTGTTCCGAAAGCCCATTCATAGATGTAAGAATCATCAGTTGAACCCAGCGGCCTGGTTACATGGGGATAACGGTAGGCTCCTTTCATGAAGAAATAGTCTTCCAGTTTTTTAATGACGGCATGTTTATAGAACATCTTGTGTCCGCATTGGGGAGAATAATCGAAATCTGTCCTGAGCGCTACCGGCAGGGCCTGGTAAGTAAAAATAGTTCCCCCGATACCAGGGAATTTTGTTCTTAATTGGACCGTAATATTGGCTTCGTCACCGGAACCTCCTTCGCAAACATAAAGGACTTCTTCGGCACGTTCTACCGTGATTTCCGGAATATTCCGGGTAAAATACTGATTTTTGTCACGTTGTTTTTCAACTTGAGGATCTGTCATCAGATGTTACTCCCATCGGGACACACATAAGATTGGTTTCACGGATCAGGTTGTCCCTGGTTAGCTCAAATAATCGGGGATATCCCCGTTATTTCCCTACCACTGTAATTATAAGTCGTAGGCTGACCCACTTCAATCAGTTTGTTTTGAACATTCAAGCAGGTCAGCCTGTAATATCCGCTATCTATGAACCTGAAGAAATACTGGCTAAGACATTTTTATTATCTTTACCGCGCAGACTTTCAATTCAGGAGTCTTGGATATCGGGTCGAGCGCATTGATCGTCAAAGCATTAGTCGGGCTTTCTGTGAAATGAAAATTCATGTAGACCAATCCTACCGGGTTGACCTCTGTCACTTTTGCCCGGGCAGCTATTTCACCACGCCGGGAAGCAACTTTCACTTTATCACCATGGTTGATCCCCATATCCTTTGCATCTTTGGCATTGATCTCGACCCATTCTTCTCCGTAGAGTTTTTCTAATCCGGCGGTCTGCCGTGTCATGGTTCCCGTATGGTAATGATACAGGTGGCGCCCCGTAGTCAGTATCAAGGGATATTGAGCATCCGGTAGTTCAACGGAAGTACGGTAGGTTAACGGGACAAAATATCCCTTTCCGCGGCTGAATACTTTCGTATGTAGAATCGGGGTTCCGGGGTGGTCAACGGTCGGACATGGCCACTGCAGTCCGCTATTTGCTATCCTCTCGTATGTTATTCCCGCCATGCTGGGTGTTAACGATATCATTTCTACCCATACCTGTGATGCATGGGTATAGTCGAACCCTTTCGCACCCATCTTGCGGGCTACTTTACTGATCGTTTCCCAAACCGGCCTTGCTTCACCCGGTGGGGGCACGGCAAAGCGTACCCGTTGGACGCGGCGTTCCGTATTAGTGAAGGTCCCATCGTCAGAAGCGTAACTGGCTGATGGCAGGACGACATCTGCCAGTTTCGCGGTTTCCGTCAGGAATAACTCCATAACAACGAAGAAATCCAGGTTTTTCAGAGCCTGTACCACATGATGGATGTCCGGTTCACTTAAAGCAGGATCTTCGCCTACCAGGAAGATGCCTTTGAGTTTTTTCTCATATGCCGCCTGGTACATTTCCGTCAGTTTCAGCCCGGGAGCCGGGTTCAATTTAACCCCCCAAGCATTCTCAAATTTTTTCTGTACGTCCGGATTATCAACACCCTGATAACCGGAATAAACATTAGGCAGTGCTCCCATATCACAGGCACCCTGGACGTTGTTCTGGCCGCGCAGGGGATTCAGGCCGGAACCCGGTTTACCGATGTTCCCGGTGACCATGACCAGGTCTGCCAGCCCCATCACGCCATCGGTGCCGTGGGTGTGCTCGGTGATACCAAGGGTATAACAAACCGCGGCCGGTTTAGTCGTAGCATATAAACGAGCGGCGGCAATTATCTGGTGGCGGGGTACCCCGGTAATCATTTCTACTTTATCCAGCGGATAATCCTTGAGGCTTTCCTTAAGAGCCTCGAAATTTTCACAGCGTTCATTGATAAAAGCCTTGTCTTCCAGTCCTTCTTCCAGGATGACCCTGATCATCCCCATGATCAGGGGAATGTCAGTACCGATGCGCAGCCTCAACCACATGGTAGCATATTTACATAGCTCGATTTCACGCGGATTGATGACGATTAATTTGGTCCCGTTTACCGCTGCTTGTTTGATCTTTAAGCCGATGATCGGATGTGCATGAGTGGTATTTGAACCCACTACCATGATACAGGCGGCATTACCCAGATCCTGGATATTGTTGGTCATGGCACCGGAACCGAAGGTGGTGGCCAGACCGGCCACCGTCGGGGCATGTCAAACTCGCGCGCAGTTGTCAACATTGTTCGTTCCCAGCACCGCCCTGGCAAATTTTTGCGCCACATAATTGTCTTCATTACTCGTACGTGACGAGGAAATAACTGCCGTTTCCTCTGGTTTATATCCGGCGAATTTCGCGGCGATCATTTCAATTGCCTTATCCCATGAAGCGGGAACTAATTGCCCATTTTTTCTTATCAATGGAGTAGTTAAACGTTCCGGGCTGTTGATGAATTCCTGGCCGAACTTGCCTTTTACACAGACCTGGCCTTTATTCGCCGGCCCGTTAGCCGGTATGACATTGATAACTTTATTGTCTTTAACTTCCAGTTCGATCTGGCAGCCTACCCCACAGTAGGGGCAGGTGGTTTTTACGGTTTTTTCAATCCGCCCGGCAAAGGTAGCATTTCTTTCCATTAATGCCCCCGTTGGGCAAACATCTACACAGGCACCGCAGAACTGGCAATTGGCTTCTTCCAGGTTTTTCCCTTCCATCGGGGCAATCACGTTACAGCGCAGGCAGCGTTGGGCTTCTGCCATCGCCGTTTCGTTGTCCCACCCTTTTTCCACTTCTTCGAAAGAATTTATGCTTTTCACCGGATCCAGATGGCCAGTGTGGGCTTGTTTTTCGGCAATAGGGTCTGTTTCAGCGATAACCATGGCTTCTTCTGTAGAAACCAGGGATTCATCAATATTACCTGTTCCCCCCAGGAACCGGTCGATTGCTTGCGCGGCTTTCCTTCCTCCGGCAATCGCCCCAATTACTGATGCCGGTCCGCTGACACAGTCGCCTGCCGAGAATACTCCTTCACGCGTTGCCATCATTTCAGCGTTAACTTTTATAGTATTAGCGCGTCCTGTATCAACTTTCATTTCCGTGGGGATATCTGGCCGCTGGCCGATCGCTACCAGCAGCGAATCTACTTCGGTGGCGAATTCACTATTTTCGATAGGGACCGGCCGGGGCCGCCCGCTGGCGTCCGGTTCGCCCAACTTCATGCGGGTACAATAAAATTTGAGAATTCCATTTTCCCGTGTTACTTTTGCCGGAGCTGTTAAGTAAAGTATTTCTACTCCTTCGGCTAAAGCGGCTTCAACTTCTTCTTCAGCTGCCGGCATTTCCGACCGCGTACGGCGGTAGAACATGGTTACTTTTTTTGCTCCGAAACGAATAGCCATCCGGGCGGCATCGATGGCTACATTACCCCCCCCGACTACCCCGACCCGTTCCCCAACGTTGATTTTTTCACCGAGATTACCCCGTCTCAGAAACTCAACCGACTCGGTGACCCCGGGCAAATTTTCCCCTTCGACACCAAGTTTCATGCCCTGGTGTGCCCCCAGGCCAAGAAAAACAGCATCAAAACCTTGTTTAAACAACCCGTCTATTTCTTTCACCGGGGAATTTGTTTTTATTTCCACGCCGACCGACGTAATTTCGTTTATTTCCCCGTCCAGCACATTTCTCGGTAACCGGTATTCCGGGATTCCCAACAGCATCATGCCTCCGGGCTTAGGTTGGGCTTCGAAAACGGTAACTGCATGCCCGGCTTTTGCAAGATAATAAGCTGCCGTAAGTCCGGCCGGGCCCGCTCCTACTACTGCTGCTTTCTTTCCGGAAGGGGGTAATTTTATACTTCTTAATTTCCATTTATCATCACCATGGTCGGCGGCAAAACGTTTTAGTAACCTGATCTGCAAGGGGCTTTCTTTAATTTTGCCCCGTTGACAATCCTCTTCGCAGGGATGGATACAAACTCTACCTAGCACTCCAGGGAAAGGTACTTTTTCCCGTATTACCGCCAGTGCTGTTCCCGGGCGGCCGCGTCCGATTGCCTTAATATAACGGGGAATATCAATGCCGGCAGGGCAGGCTCTATGACAGGGATAAGCGAACTCGATAACACCGGCTTTTCGGATATCGGAACAGGCACGAACACATTTCTGACAGTTGATACAAAGGTTGTTATCTCTGACGAAAAACGGGCTGTCTTCACGCACCGGTAATTGCTTATTTATCGAAGGTTCTAATTCATTTACTCCGACGTGTTCAAAAACCTTCTGCAGTTCACATCTCTTATTTGACGGACAGAGGATGCATCTTTCCTCCAGTGAAACTGACCGTAAACAAGTATCGGCAGGCCCGCAGTGTTCTTTCCGCCAGCAGGTAAGACAGGCATTAGGATGCCTTCGCAGGATATCCGTCAACAGTCGCCGCCGTTTTTCTTGTATTTCGGCGGTATCGGTCTGGATGATCATACCGTCAGCCGCTTTTTCTTCACAGGAGAGCGCAAGATGGCCATTTATCTCAACCAGGCAAAGCTGGCATGCCATATCCGGCCTTATTTCGGATAATGGGGTTAAGTCCGGATGGTAACACAGACTAGGAATATAGATACCGGCTTTTAATGCCGCCGCCAGAACCGGCATCCCTTGTTCTGCTTCTACATTTCGGCCGTTGATATTAAGATTGATCGTTACCATTCTGTCTCCTGGAAGCTAGATAATGTATTAGTTTATTTTTTTACAGTTAATTTCCGGACCGCCCGGTTGAGGCCATCCAGTGTTAAGGGGAACATGGGGAAGACGTTGCCGATCATGCTGATGGAAGAAGTATTGCGCCAGTATCTCTCGTCATTATAAGGGTTCAACCAAGCGCAGTGTGTAAAATGCCGTTCAAACCGCTTTAGCCATGAAAGGCCGGGGGTATCATTCAGATCAAAATAACTGATCGCACCTTGTTTTTCCGTTAATTCCCATGGCCCCATCATGGCATCACCTACAAGAATTACCTTGTAGTCGCTTTCCAGGTTCCGCAGTATTTGTTCGGTACTAACAGTCTGCCGCCTTTCGATATCCTTATAAAGGTTGTGGTATATACAATTATGAAAGTAATAATATTGGAAATCCCGGAAATGATCGCTGGAATGTGCCGCTGAGAATAACTGGCTGCATAACGCCGCGTATGGGTCCATGGAGCCTCCGGCATCCATAAGTAAAAGTACTCTGGCGGCGTTTTTGCGGCTGCGCTGCCATATCAGTTCAATATCACCGGCATTCCTTGCCGTGGAATCGATGGTACCTTCTAAATCCAGTTCATCTTCCAACCCGATGCGGCTTAACTGGCGCACTCTTTTCAGGGCCATTTTTATCTGCCGTACGTCAAGAACCATATCATCCCGGTAATTCCTGAACCGCCTCTCCCCGGCGATTTTGATAGCGTTCATGTTGCCGCCAACGCCTCCGATCCTGATGCCGCCGGGACGATATCCGGAATTTCCGAATGGTGATGTCCCCCGCCGCCCTATCCAGTGGTTCCCCCCGTCATGTTGTTCTTTCTGTTCCTTAAGCCGCTTTTCAAATTCGCGCATCAATTCTTCAAGAGTCATTGGTTCAAATTCAGGGAGTTCACCAAGTTGGAATTTCAACTGTTCCAGGGCTTCCCTGGTCCATTTTATGACCTCTTCCGGAATTTCTACTGGCCCGGTAATACCCGTAAAATATTCCTGGAAAGCAACATCGTAACTGTCAAAATGAGCTTCACTTTTGATCAGGATTGCCCGGGCCAGGAAATAGAAGTCATCCAGGTTACCTACATAACCACCGTCTAGTGCCTGCATCAGCGTCATCCACTCGGTCAACGAAACCGGGACCTTGTGACGCCTTAAAGTATAAAAAAACTCCGTGAACATCTTATCGATAAGTTCCTGCTGCTCTTACTTTGGCCAGGTAATTGTAATCATTTTCTTTCTTTAGTAATGTCCCGACGAAAGGTAAATCGCGGGTTATATTCTGGTAAGGGATCCCGGCAGCAATCAACGCCTTTAGCCAGTCGATGAGTTCGCTGGTGGAAGGTTTTTTTCTGATGTCATCTAATTTTCTTAGATTATAGAAAGCTTTGACTACCTCACGCAGCAGATTATCCTCGATGTGTGGGAAATGTACATGTACTATTTTGGACATCAGTTCCTGGTCGGGGAATTCGATATAGTGAAAGATGCAGCGTCTCAAAAATGCGTCAGGTAGTTCTTTTTCGGCATTCGAAGTGATGATTGTTATCGGCCGGTTTTTGGCCGCTATGGTAATGTCTGTTTCAGGGATATAGAAACTCATTTCATCGATTTCATTCAAGAGGTCGTTTGGAAACTCGATGTCTGCTTTGTCTATCTCATCGATCAGCAGGACCACCTGTTCTGCAGCCGCAAAAGCCTGGCCGAGTTTTCCAAGATGAATGTAGTTCGTTATCTTGGATACGTCTTTATCTGAAAAACGGCTGTCATTCAACCGCTGTACAGTATCATAAATATATAGTCCTTCATGGGCTTTAGTCGTCGATTTGATATTCCAGGTAACTAAGGTTTTTTCCAGCCCTTTGGCGATACTATGTGCCAGTAATGTCTTTCCCGTACCGGGTTCTCCCCTGATCAAGAGTGGGCGGCCTAATGCGATCGACACATTTACCGCATTGCGTAATGGTTCTGAAGTCACATATTCCGCCGAGCCTTTGAATTTGTCGAAGTTGTTGTTCACTATCTACTACCATCCTGATAACAGAATAAGTTGATTATATCGTTTAGCTGTTTCGCTAAGCAATTTTTAGCTTCTTGTCTTGACTTATGCCAGCAATGATGGTTACAGTGTCATGAGTAACAACATGTTCCATTGAAAAAACAATGAAAGCGAATTCAATTAGTATCATCAAAAATTGGGATGCGTTAGCAACCACCCCTTCCCGGCACAAAGTGCTGTCGATACTCGAAGCCGGTATCTCGCGGGTATTACCTTCTTCTATCATGTACGCTTCGGTAAAATTCAGGAAACAACAACATTTACTATCTGTAAGCGGCCAAAACTATGACCTTTCAAATGGCCGTGTTTTCGTAATCGGTGGCGGTAAAGCCGCGGCGGCCATGTCGCATGCTCTCGAAAAAATACTGGAGCCTTCTAGTATTTGTGCCGGTATTGTCACAGATAAATATGGCGTAGTAGATATCAACACAGAAAAAATATCGGTCGTATTGGCAGGACATCCGGTCCCTGATGAGAATGGCGTCCGCGCCGTTAATTCAATGCTTCAACTTAAGTCCCAATACGGTATTACTGAAGGTGATTATGTTATTTGTCTCATCTCCGGAGGAGGGTCAGCTTTGTTGCCTTGTTCCGCTGATAGCGTGACTCTTGAAGATAAGCAACAAATCACCCGGTTGCTGCTTTCATCCGGTGCTGAAATTTCTGAAATAAACTGTGTCCGTAAACATCTATCGAAGGTTAAAGGCGGGCAGCTTGGCCGGTTCTTCGCTCCGGCGACGGTTATTTCCCTGATACTATCGGATGTGATCGGCAACGACTTAAGTGTCATTGCTTCCGGTCCTACTTTCCCAGATAATTCTACTTTTGACCAGGCCGCGGCGGTCATTCATAAATATGATTTATCGGCGCATATTCCCGTATCAGTATGTCAATATCTTGAAAAAGGAATCTCCGGACATGTTGCAGATACGCCAAAGTCCTTGAAAAATTGTTACAACTTTATCATCGGTGACAATTCCTTAGCCCTGGCAGCGATGAGGATAAAAGCATTGCAGTTGGGTTTACATCCCCTGATTATTTCAGCTGAGCAGAAAGGTGATACCGGAGAAATTGCCTTGCAACGGGTGAAAGAAATCCTGGATGGTAGATATTCGGGATACGATACATTATTAGTCGGTGGTGAAACTACCCCGCGTATAACCGGAAAGCATGGGCAGGGTGGCCGGAATCAACATTATGCTGCGGTATCCTTATTAGCCATGGGAAAAAATCGCCAGCCATGGTTGGTAGCCAGTCTTGGTACCGACGGTTCGGATTATATGCCGGATGTTGCCGGGGGCTTGGTAGACGATTCGACATTAATAAAGTTGAACAATAAACGAATCCCCATCGTTTCTTATATTAAAAAATTCGACAGTTACGGATTACTGTCTCAGGTGGATGATGCCATCATTAAGACCGGAAATACTGGTACTAATGTCGGAGACATTATCGTTTATCTGTTGGGTTGATTGCCGCTATCAGAGAGGGCACTGTGTAATTCGCTTTTCAGATGTTCGAAACTGGTTCCTGAATCAATGATTGACCAGGGCAAATAAGCATCGGTATCCCATCGACGATGAGCTTCATCATTATCCTGAAAACCATGGTCACGTAATGCACCTCTCCACTTCGACAATGATGTGGTCTCCACACTGGCCAATACTGGAGCCAGACCTTGCCCGCCGCGGGCCAGCATTGCTTGGACTTCACTCCAGGCTGGGCTTTCTCCAGCTACTTTAATACCCGCCGGGTGCAGCTGGTTTTTGATTAGGTCAAGACGGTGGTTGATAATTTCCGGTTTTTCCATCGGCATCCACTGGAATGGCGTTCCTGCTTTTGGTACGAAAGGTGAAACACTGAGAACGATCCTGGCAATGCTTTGCTTATGTTCAAGGATATCTTTACACCTGGTTGTTAGTTTCACGATCTCATCAATATCATGATCGGCTTCAGTCGGTAACCCTACCATGAAATATAAACGGATCTGTTTAATGGGATACTGTGAAATAACCTCGATTGCTTTAAGAATATCTTCTTCCGTTATCCCTTTCTTAATTACTTTCCGTAATCGTTCTGAACCTGCTTCAGGAGCTAAGGTTATTGTACCGGTTCCCCCCCTGGACAGTTCGGCGATCGCCATTGGACATAGAGGTTTGATACGGAGCGAACTAACTGAAATTTCTGCCTGTAAATCTTTAAGCCCTGCAATAATATCATCGATTTGAGGGTGATCGGTTACATCGGGCCCTACCAGCCCCAATCTTTTCCTGGATAAAAGGCCGGTCTTCGCCTGTTCAATTATCGAGCCTAGCGAATGTATTCGCATCGGATGGTAAGCTCCTCCCACTAGGCAAAACCGGCAGCGCCAGGGGCAGCCTCGTTCTACTTCAATCAGATAAAGATCCCCTAACTCGGTATCCCGTGTCGTTATTGCTGTATGCACGGGGAACATATCCAGGTCTTTTACCCACTGCCGGACAACCCCCTTTTGCGAAATCTGTGGTACAAAAACTCCCGGAGTATCCGCCAGTATTTTGAGTTGTTCCCTGCGGCCATGGTGAGACGACTTATGCCATGATTTCAGTAGAGCTGGGAAAATAGTTTCTCCTTCCCCGATGCATAGACAATCGAAAAATGGGGCCACCGGCATTGGATTAACCGTGATACATGCTCCTCCGGCAATAATTAACGGATATGTTTCGTCTCGCTCTTTGGCCCATAGCGGAATCCCTGAAGCCTTAAGTATGCGCGGGATATTGAAGTAATCCAACTCATAGGTAACTGAGAAAGCTAGTATGGCAAATTCGCTTAAATCCCTTTGTGACTCTATCGAAATCGCGGGGCTCAAGAAATTTCCCTGCTGGTTTTCCCAGAAGATGCGTTCACAGACAGTATCCGGGCGTTGATTAAGCAGTGAATATAACGCGTGGATGCCCAGGTTTGACATGCCCAAATAATAAGAATTGGGATAGATTAGAGCGATTGGTACCTTTCCGCCCCAATCTTTGTGTATCGTCCCTTGTTCATGGGATAAATGACGCCGGGCACCTTCCCTGGTATTTATTGTCAAGATCAGTCATCCTGAAGAAATTTAAGGCCGCGGCTGTAATCAGGCGAAGTAAATCTATAACCGGGAATGGTTCTTTTCCTTAGTTTCTTTATATATCCTGACCCTTCTTTTAGGTTCATGCCCTGAACTCTGCGAAGAAAGGCCGTTTCGCTGGGCGATCAGGTGTTGCAGCCGCCGGATATAGGCACTCTGTGGATTTAGTTCGATTGATCCCAACCCGCTGATTATTTGTTCTGATGCGGCTTGTGCTTCGCTCAAGGCGGTGGTCAGGTTGTTTCCGTTATCGTGGTTTTTTTCTCCGCCGTGTCGTATGGTGTTGATAAATTGCATCAACTGCATTGGGGTATTACTGCGCAGGACGAATATGGGGACGCTTAATCCTTCTGCCTCACGTACCGTTTGTGGTTTACGCCGGTAGTGCTGTTTACTGGTGACAAAAATATCTGCTTCATTTAACCTCTCGACTACTTCAATTCCCGCTCCGGTATCAGCCACCATTTGTTCCAGGCGGCCCCGGTTCACTCCAAATAAGTATAGCTTATGCTTTTTACCGCTGCCTGGGAAAGATGGTTTAATTTCTCCCATATCAGTAGAGGTTTTGGAGGTATTGACATTGCGGCGCTGTACTTCCCCCTTTTCATCCAACCACCGTTCTTCTGTCTCTGATAATTGATCTCTTAATAAAGCATCGACCGATTGTGCAACATCGGGATGTACGGCTACCCGGTCACGTTCCTGGATTTCTACCACGATATGAAAAGTTGGGGGTGCCCGCCGTTCCAGTACTGTCTTTTGGGTACCTCTACGTTTAGCTTCTTCATCGCCCAATGTAACACTTTGTATCCCACCAACAAGGTCGGATAAGGTTGGATTCAGTAGTAAATTTTCCAGTGTATTGCCGTGTGCGGTTCCTACCAGTTGAACTCCGCGTTCGGCAATCGTCCGGGCAGCCTGGGCTTCCAGCTCAGTCCCGATTTCGTCGATCACGATCACCTCTGGCATATGATTTTCTACTGCCTCAATCATAACTGCATGCTGCTCCGCCGGAGTAGTTACCTGCATGCGCCGGGAATGGCCGATGCCGGGATGCGGGATATCGCCGTCGCCGGCGATTTCATTTGAGGTATCGACGACGATTACCCGTTTGTGTGAGTCATCGGCCAGAACCCGTGCGACCTCACGCAGCATGGTCGTTTTACCAATCCCCGGCCGTCCCAGGAGAAGGACACTTTTTCCCGATTGCACTAGATCTTCAATGATGCGTATCGTGCCGAAGACTGCCCGGCCTACCCGGCAGGTTAAACCAACTACCTTTCCTTGCCGGTTCCTTATCGCTGAGATTCGATGCAGTGTTCGTTCGATACCTGCCCGGTTGTCTCCGCCGAAAGCGCTGATACGTGAAGTTACATACTCGATGTCCTCGGCGATGATCTCGATATTACCAAGTATTATTTCACGGTGAGGGAATCTTGCTTCTGGTAAACGTCCTAGATCCAGTACTATTTCTGTAAGTTGACTGATATCCGGTTGTTCCTTCAATGAAGACTTGATGCGGAGAGGAAGGACTTCCAGCAGGGCATCTAGATCATCCGTTATTACACTCTGCAATGAGAAATTCTCCACTTACTGTTTTTTAAGTAAATCCAGGAAATATTGGGGCAGCCTGAGATCCTGGGTTAGTTCCGGATGAAATGAGGATACCAGGATATTCTTTTGTTGGGCAGCAACTACGGTCCCGTCATCCAGGCGTGCAATAATATCTACTTCCGGGCCGGTCTTTTCAATCAAAGGTGACCGGATAAAGACCCCGTGAAATGGTGGTTCGCCGATATTTGCGATCTTTATCTCAGTCTCAAAACTGTCTACCTGGCGGCCAAAAGCATTCCGTCTTACACATATATCTATCAGGTTCAGCGGGACTACCCCATCGCCATCGATGACCTTATTGGCCAGTATAATCATCCCGGCACAGGTACCGAAAACCGGCATGCCCGAATTTACTTTCCTGATTATCGTTTCCGATAAATCGTAAGCAATCAATAACCGGCTGATCGTGGTACTTTCTCCCCCCGGGATAATCAACGCATCGATTCCGGATAATTCTTCCGAAAGCCGGATAGGTATTGCCTGTACCTTCAGGTTGTTTAAAGCCTCGATGTGTTCCGCAAATGCCCCTTGGGCAGCAAGGACCCCTATCTTCAAACTACCAACCTCTGATAGCAAGTAGGTCGTCCGGTTTAATTTGCTTTATGTCAAGTCCTGGCATGGCATCACCGAGATTCCGGGACACCTCAGCAATTATTTTCGGATCCTGGTAATGAGTAGTTGCTTTTACAATCGCCTTAGCCCGGGCAGAGGGATTACTAGATTTGAAAATACCCGAACCTACAAATACGCCATCAACGCCCAACTGCATCATCAGCGCCGCATCTGCCGGGGTGGCAATACCGCCGGCAGCAAAATTGACTACCGGCAGTTTACCGGTCTTATGAATTTCCATAACCAGTTCAAACGGGGCGCCGATTTCTTTGGCATATGCCATCAGTTCTTCATTTCCCATGTTGACCAGTTTGTGAATCGCACCTATTACTGACCGGGCATGTCGGACAGCTTCCACGACATTTCCGGTTCCGGCTTCTCCCTTGGTACGTATCATAGCTGCCCCTTCGCCGATGCGGCGCAGGGCTTCCCCCAAATCACGGCATCCACATACGAACGGTACTTTAAAATCGTGTTTCCAGATATGATGATTCTCGTCAGCCGGTGTTAGTACTTCCGATTCATCGATATAGTCGATACCCAGCGCTTGCAGCACCTGTGCTTCGACGAAATGGCCGATACGGCATTTCGCCATTACTGGAATAGTTACTGCTTTCATGATAGCTTCGATGACCGTAGGATCGGACATGCGTGCTACCCCGCCGGCAGCCCTGATATCGGCCGGGACTCTTTCTAACGCCATTACGGAACAGGCGCCCGCATCCTCGGCGATTTTAGCATGTTCAGGCGTCACCACATCCATGATAACCCCGCCCTTTAACATCTGGGCCAGTCCGGTTTTTACTTTCCAGGTACCAGTTTCCATCTGTGCCTCCGAGAGAAAAAACAAGAAATGCTTACGATGCTATTTTACTACTGAAAGGTTTCAGTATCAATAATTGTGAAGGTTTGCCGTGTTTGTTTTCTAATATAGAATAGGGTTTTTCGCCGGAATACCGGCCCGGCGTGGAAAATCATCTATTGTTGGTGATATCTTGCTGAAGATAATAAGACAGCGGTGGTCGGCAAATTCCGGTAACTCAATATCTATGACCTCACGTAACATCCCGCCTAATACTCGAATGGCCTTTGCCGCACGGTCTATTTCTTGTTTTGCCTGGTCTTGTTTTTGGGCCACGAATATTCCCCCTGTTCGGCAAAATGGCAAGGTGAGTTCCAGTAATGTCGGCAGTGCGGCTACTGCCCGTGACAGTACCAGGTCATACTGTTCCCGGTGTTTTTTATCATGTCCAATCTCTTCTGCACGCGCATTAACTATCTCAACGTCTTTTAAGTTCAGTTGGCCAGTGATATATTGCAGGAAAGCGGCTTTCTTGCCCACCGATTCTACCAGTGTTAGCTCAACAGCCGGCATTACTATTTTAAGGGGTATTCCTGGTAGTCCTGCTCCTGTGCCAATATCGATAATTCTAGCCGGGGGATTTTCTTTCAGGTGGTGGAATGCTAGGGTTACGGTCAGCGAATCCAGGAAATGCTTGATTTGTACCTCCTCATATTTGGTGATCGCTGTCAGGTTGACACGTTGGTTCCATTTACTCATTTTACTGTAATACAGTTCGAATTGAGCTTGTTGCCGGGATGTCAACTTTATCCCTATTCTTTCCGCTCCTGCTGCCAGTAAATCCATTTTTTACCCTTCCCTGTTTCCTTTCAACGATGATTCCACATGGGTAATAACTGGTATCAATACTCAAACGTCAGTGTCGTGATGATACTCCCACCTTGTTCGATAATGCTATTTATGCAAATACTATCATATAAAATTTTTTTTAACCTGCAGATATATATGTAGCAAGGCCAATTGAAATCCTTACCTTATGAAATGATTCCGGGGACATGGCAGAACCTGGAAATTTGGAGAGAAGCAAATGGTTATAAGGCAGGGGGACACCAGTGGTTAGAAAAACATCTCGGGCCTTTTAGTGCCTCAGATGTGTTTACTCTTGATTTATATCGTCCCATCGTTGGCTAATCTCGAATCAGGTTTGCATTCCGGTTCTGGCTATGCTAGGATTTTTAATACTATCGTAACTGAAAATCGCTAGGGGTGCTCAAAGCTGAGAGTCCCGGATTTTTCGGGACAACCCTCGGAACCTGCTCTCGGTAATGCGAGCGTAGGGAAGCGTAGAGACTCAGGCCAAGGGCTCGAAAACCCCTTGGTCTTATTTTTTTATGGAGGGGTGCCATGACACAACTGGAGATGGCTAAACGTGGGATTGTCTCGCCACAAATGAAGATGGTAGGGGAACAGGAGAATATCGACCCTGACATTATTTGCCAATTGATTGCCCGGGGAGCGGTTGTTATTCCGGCAAATATCAATCATCGAAACCTCGTCCCTTGTGGCATTGGGGAAAGCCTTCGCACTAAAATCAATGCTAATATCGGGACATCCTCTGATTTTGGCGATGTTACAAGTGAATTGGCTAAACTAAAAGTATGTTTGGAGACCGGAGCGGATGCTGTGATGGATCTCAGCACCGGCGGTGATATCCAGGGCATCAGGTACCGTATTATCGAATCAAGCTCCGTTTGTATCGGCACTGTCCCGATCTATCAAGCTGCCGTGGAGGCTATTGACCAATATCAAGCGGTGGTAAAGATGACCCCCGACGGCATATTCGCTGCTATCGAAAACCATTGCCGCGATGGAGTCGATTTTATCACCGTACACTGCGGCGTAACTCAAAATGCTATCGCCCGTTTGAAGCGTCAGGGCCGCATCGCTGATATTGTTTCGCGCGGTGGGGCTTTCCTTACAGGCTGGATGCTCTATCATGAAAAAGAAAATCCCCTTTACGAACAATATGACCGTTTGCTTGATATCGCTCTTAAGTATGATGTTACGCTCAGCCTTGGCGATGGTTTGCGGCCGGGGAGCACCTCCGATGCTACTGACCGTGCTCAGATAGAAGAATTATTAACCCTGGGTGAGTTAGTTGACCGGGCGCGTCAGGCTGGTGTTCAGGTGATGGTTGAAGGGCCCGGCCATGTCCCCCTAAATCAAATTGTGGCTAATATACAATTGGAAAAGTCTCTCTGTAAAGGCGCTCCTTTTTATGTCCTCGGCCCGTTGGTGACCGATATTGGTGCTGGTTATGATCACATCACCGCTGCCATCGGAGGAGCCATCGCGGCCAGTGCCGGTGCTGATTTCTTGTGTTATGTCACGCCGGCGGAACATCTTGCCCTGCCTGATTTGCAGGATGTCAAAGAAGGTATAATCGCTTCCCGTATTGCTGCTCATGCCGCTGATATCGTTAAAGGTATAAAAGGTGCAGCAGATTGGGATAAAAAAATGTCAGTTGCCCGGAAAAAACTGGATTGGGAAGAACAAGCAAAATTATCTCTGGATCCTGATAAATTCCACCGTATACATACAGAGCATGCGACTGCGGGAAAAGCTTGCAGTATGTGCGGCCAATATTGTGCCATGGACCTGGTCGGTAAATATTTGGGTGTTACCGCGACAAAGTGTTAAGATATCCGTTAATTTTCCTGGAGACGATATTATGAACGCAGAAATTATTTCTATCGGCCGGGAATTATTGATGGGTGAAACCGTCGATACTAATGCATCTTATCTGGCCAAACAATTACCCCTTTTAGGGATTGACCTGGTTTGGGTCTCCCAGGTGGGAGATATTCAAGCTCAAATAGTTGAGGTCTTCCGGAGAGCCTGGAGCCGTTCTGAACTTATCCTGGTTACCGGAGGGCTTGGTCCCACGGGTGATGACCTGACTCGTGAATCGGTGGCCGAACTAATGGGTGAAAAAATGTCTGTTATCCCAGAACTGGAAACCGTTTTACGGGCACGATTCCGTGGTTTCGGTATAATGGAGATGCCGGTATCAAACTTAAAACAATGTACGCTGATACCATCTGCCAAAGCTATCACCAACCCTAACGGCACGGCTCCTGGATGGTGGATTGAAAAAGACGGCCGTATCATTGTCTGCATGCCCGGTCCTCCCCGGGAAATGCAGGAAATGTGGAAAAACGAAATCAGCCAATTACTGCATAAACGCTCTGAACTGATAATCCTTGCTCGTACCTGGAAGACTTTTGGATATACTGAAGCTACTATCGGTGAGATGACTTTTCCCCTCTTCCCGGGCGATAATCCTTCTCTAGGTGTTTATGCAAAACCAGATGGCATCCAGGTACAGCTTAAAGTCACTGCTAAATCGGCAGAAAAAGCTCATGAACTTTTATCCAGTGGTGAAAAAAAGATCGAAAATGCACTCGGTAATGCCATCTGGGGAAGGAATGACGAATCCCTGGAAATGGTAGTCGGGCAACTGTTGATACAAAAAGGATTAACGTTATCGCTTATTGAGGATTACACCGGAGGCTTCTTAACCACTTCTTTTTCTGATGTTCCTGATTATCTTCGTTTTTTCAAGGGTGGTATGGTTGCTTTAACGGATAAAGTTAAAATAGCACTGGGTATTCCTGCTGATATATTAGCCAAATATGGTTCGGCCAGTCCTCAAGCTGCTGCTTCTATGGCAGTGGCTGCCCGTCACAGTTTTGACGCTGATATCGGGGTCGGGATTTCCAGCATAGATGATATTACCCGGCCCGGTAGTGTCGTATATGTTTCTATTAATAATGGGGTGAATAATGAGATAGCCCTTCAACCCCGAAATAAACAACGCCTGCTTACCGCACTTCTTTTTGAGCTAAGAAAAATCCTGTTACAGCCTTGATACTAATAAACGATTTCAAAGATCAGGCAAATACATTGCTTCGCCGTAATGATGGTTTGTAATTGTCACGGCTCAGTAATCCCATTAATCTCTTGGGATTACTGGTCTTCCTTAGTGCATCTTCTTCATTAACCTTCCCCGACAGTACCAGGTTGGCCAAAGCATCATCCAGGCTTTGCATTCCGGCGTCTTCGTGTATATGCATATAGCTGGGTATTTCAAATGATCTGGCTTCGCGGATCAGGTTCCGTATGGCCGGTGTCACCAGTACAATTTCGAAGGCCGCAATCATACCCTTTCCAGATGCTCTGGGTAATAGTGTCTGTGATAAAATCGCCGTCAATTCTTGTGAGACCTGTACCCTGATTTGGTTTTGCTGGTGTGGGGGGAAAATATCGATCAGCCGGTCGATCGTCTGGGGAGCATCGGTCGTGTGCAGAGTACTCATCACCAGGTGCCCTGTTTCGGCTGCCGTGATAGCGGTAGAAATCGTTTCCAGATCGCGCATTTCGCCAACAACGATTACGTCGGGATCATGGCGTAATGCCCTGGTCAGAGCCATTCCGAACGAGTTAGTGTCATCATCCAGTTCTCTTTGGGCAATGATCGATTTGAAATTAGGATGGACGTATTCGATTGGGTCCTCGATACAGATGACATTCGTATCTCTATTTTCATTTAAATGCCGGATCATTGCCGCCATCGTGGTTGATTTCCCAACCCCCGTCGGTCCGGTTACTAGGATTAATCCTCTTGGTTGCAGGATCAGTTCTTTGCACACTTGTGGTAATTCAAGTTCGTCTATGGAGGGGACTTCAAATGATAATTTTCGGCAGGCAATACTCAAAGTTTTTTTCTGCCACATCACATTCACACGAAACCGGGCTAAGCCGTCCAGTACATAAGCGAAATCAAGTTCTTTGTCCGCGCAAAACTTGTCCCTCTGTTCCTGTTTCGTCATTTGCCCGAGCATACACATAGCATCTTCATCAGTAATCTCAGGAAAATCTGATTGCCGTTCCAATCGGCCGTTGACACGGAATACCGGCGGTAGTCCAACCCTCAGGTGAACATCGGAAGCACCGGTTTCTACTGCCAATTTCAATAGAGTCTTAATATCCATACTGAATACTCTCCCATCTCAAAACCGTACTAACAAAAAAACGATACGTCGTAAGATATGTCAGTTACGACTAAATTACTTTTTCTACTCATAAACCAACCTATCATAACAATATCTACATTTAGTAGGCAGTACAATGGCCAGAAAAGGTCAGTTTGTAGAACGAAAGTAATAGTATTGAATTGCGGGATACTATCTATACATATTGTTGCAGTTCGCGGTATTTTCGGAACTGACAGTGAAATTTTTGGTTCTCTTTGCATATGGTTGTTTCCCCACTTCTCATATGATAGAATCCTTGCCATGAGTAATAATGATTTTAGACTTGCAGTGTTCATCGCCTTGGTTGTCGGTATTATCGCACTCGTGGCTGTTACTGCGGATGTTATGCGACAAAACCCCTCCATCCCTTGGTTTCTCGCCGGTGCTGGTGCGATTCTGGCTGTGGAAGTACTTGTATATTTTGTCTATAAACTTGTCCAATATTACCGAAACAAATGACCTATCTAGTATCGGGAAGATAAAAGCATAAGTAAATACACTGACAATTAACAGTAGGCACAAGGCTAAAGCGATATATTTCCATACCATCTTAGTACAGCCTCAAATGCCGTCCGCGTCGGTCGTGTATAACATCACCACCCAAGTCTGTTATCCGTGGGCTTTTAGGTGTTATCCGCGGCGTCTTACGGCTGATTCTTACTTTTGGCTGAACGATATCAAACGAACTGGGTATGCTTCTGACGACAACATTTCGCGGCTTGTCGCTGATATCTGATAGTTTATGGTTCCGGCTTAATTCGTTCCAATTCTTATACGTGTATTTGATATCAGCCACTTCTGCGGGTGTCTTACCATCTAGTGATTCATGCGGTCTAAGGTAGTTGTAATGTACCAACCAACCATCAAGGAATCGGTGCGCTGTGTTTAGATTCTTTAAGGCTCGCATCACTTTCGTTCTAGCCTTGAAAGTTCCGTGAAAGCGTTCTATAAGATTGGTGTTGTTTTCGATGCTGAATGGGCTACCAACTTTATGTTCCGCATCCTTACCGTAATTGATATCAAGGTACGCGGCTAGTGCATCCGTACAAACGATTCTAGGCGATTTGCCAGCCTTGGTTATTGCCCTATCCATGAGTAGTTGGGCGTCTTTTTTAGTTCTACTGGTAGTTAATCTTGTTGCCAGTAGATATCTGGTATCCGCGTCAATGATGTCCCAACAAACAAGCCACTTTGCCGATTTGCTTTTGTTGTAGGGATTCTTTACCGCCGCGTCCTGTGGTCTGAGTTTATCAACGCGGACATAGGTTTCATCGGCTATCCAGATATCGCCTACTTTCGGTTTATAGTCTTTGGCTGAATCTACCGCATAATTGGTGTACTTCTGAATCCACTCGTAAATCGTGGCTGATGAATGGGTATGCCCATAGTCTTGTTTTAGTTGTCGATTGATAGCCTCGATGCTCATTCCCTCATACCACATACTAAGTGCGGCTGATACCTCCGAAGCATCGGTTTTCATATTAGGCGTGGTATTATCTGCCTTAAACTTGCGCTGACATGATTTACACCAATACCGCTGAACATCTTTATACTTTCCGAATTTCAGGATAGCCTCGGAATCACAGTACTTACACTTTATCGTTGTCGGCTCGTGGTGGATTATTACGCTCATCTCTATCCCTCCTTATTTCTTGAGTAATTGAGTGAATAGCTTTTAATAATTCTTGATGCCTTTCCTCATCCCTTTTTTCAGTACGACTTTCTACCTTAGTCTCATGAATCCAGCGTGGGACTTTTAAAGCGAGCCATATTAAAACAATAACGGCAAATCCTATATACACTCTTGAGTACTCCACGATATCATTGGCATACATACGGATAAGCCCGATAGCAAATGTTCGGTCTTGAATAGGCGATGTATTAAAAACCCACTGAAGATGTGGTAAGAAAAAAGTGAGGGCGAACCCGAGTAGCCCCGCGTCTGATAAAATATCAAAGGCTCGACTTGTAAAGAATCTAGTGATATGTGAAATAATCCATTGGAATATTGCCCTAAACATAAATTGTCTCCCTTTGAAGTATTAGATGAATTATATATGCTTAGGACACTTTCAACCAAATGCAAGTAGTAAGAAATTTTTCACTATTTTGGCATCGCCGAAATTGATACTCATTCTTCCTACGACTTCTTCAGGGTCGTGGTCTGTTCCTGTTAACATTTCCATTACCCGTTCTTCGGTTGGCAGCATGATTGGCAAGCCGTCTGTCCAGGCATTCTCCAGGAAGAGACGGTTTAAATTCGTTTCAGTATCGGGTGGCAGCAGCTGGGGATGTCTTGGTTTTTTCTCAAATACCGGATTTTTTTCCTGCGTGGTCAACGGTTTGGTCAGAGCGTCGATTATTTCCTGCATCAGCGGTTGACCGGTTACCGGGTCATTTCCCTCGATATACCCACTTATGACTTCACGTGGCATATACCCCACCGGATGCGGCGGGTAGCTATATCTCAATGGTATATATCATGGGCGCGGCTGTTCATTGTCTCGTAATCGGCGAAACGGGCGGTAACCAGGGGGGCGGTTGGAATTCCTAGGTTTTCTATTGTCCGGCTAAACCCGGCGATACTCGCTGAGCGGCCATCTCAGCCACCGACGCCAAAGGCTACGGCATCGGCATTTTTCTTAATATCCAGCCATAGATCAGGTGCGTCGCTGAACATTCCGCCCGGTTTTTGGACCAAGATCGTTTTTGTATTTGGCAGATGCTGATCGAACCATTTTTGGGTATCTTCCAGGAATTCCTGGCTTCCGGCGAATCCGGTATTAACCAGATATAGTACTTTCTTCTTCAGGCTTGTCAGCCTTGTTGCCATATGGCTTTTTTGAACCTTACCTCCCGGTTGGATGAAAGGATCCATGCTGCCACCTGGTTGTGGTTGAGCACCCAGGCCGTGGTAAAATATTCCTGAAGGTTGTCCTCGTGGGTCTAATACCTTGATCAGATTCGTACGCTGTGCCATATTGTCCCCCCTTATGGTCTGTATTAGTTTATTTGTCCGTATCGCGTTCTTCTTCTATTTCATATAACTTTTCCAGTACGAATTTGACGAACAAGTCACAGGTTCTAGCAGTGATATTTTCTTCCTCGTATTTTTTCCAATTTTCCGGTTTACTTAAATCCAGTTTCACCAGTTCCAGGCAGATGGTACTGCCAAATTTCTGGATAAATTCCGTCGCCAGCCCGTTAGCTTCTTTTTCAATAATTTTCCTTTCCCTGGCAACTGCTTCTTTATCAGTCAATGGCATACGGTGCCGTAGCCCCAGGTAAACGGCAGCAGCCGCTGCTGCTCCACAGGTGGCACGCTGCTGCCCTGCAATCCCTCCGTATAGTGGAAAACCTGCCCAGAATAATTCGCTGTTAAATCCCGAAGTTTCACACATCACCTGCAAGACACTGGGCCCACAATCGTTGCCGTGATGCATTAAGTCAAGTGCTCGTTCTTGCGCTTCCTGTAGGGTCATTTTGAACAACATATCGATAACTCCTGAAATAGTATTGAAAAATGTTACCCAGACTTTAGTTATTATGTCCGGTTTTGTCAAGGTTGTTTCAGTCGATAAAAAAGGAGGGTGCTTTGTTCGAAGCACCCTCCTTCCGATAACGGAATATAAAGAGTTAGATTAATCTCTCTGGCCGAAGATGGCCACGGCACCCATACCAGAACCCGGGTTCATGCCGAAGTTATGGACCAGGCCAAGTTTCGGATTCTTACGTTGTCTGGGTCCGGCTTTACCCTGCATCTGTTTGTAGATTTCATAGGTCATTCTCAAACCGCTGGCACCGATCGGGTGGCCGAAGCTCTTCAGGCCGCCGTCCGGATTGATTGACAGCTTCCCGTCTAAAGCAAAAGTACCTGCTTTGATTAAATCCGGAGCTTTACCACGCGGAGCAAACCCCAGGTCTTCCGTGATGACGAGCTCAGTAATACTGAAACAGTCATGGACTTCACACAGGTCGATTTCATTAATAGCATTTTCCCGTTTGATCCCGGCTTGTTCATAGGCCTGAGCAGATGCCCTGACGGTCTCTTCCATGTGGGTCATGTCATAGTCATTTCGTAGATACCCTTGCCGAGCTCCGACTGCTAAACCGAGGCCCTTTATAAGAATATAGTCATCCCGGAAATTTTTCGCCATATCTGCCCGGCAGACGATGGCGCAGGCAGAGCCATCGCTGACTCCACAGGCATCGTAGAGGCCCAAAGGCCAGGCTACCATGGGGGCATTGATCGCTGTTTCTTCAGTGATTTCGCGTTGGAAGTGGGCTTTGGGATTTAGTGAACCGTTATGGTGATTTTGTACATCGATTTTTGCCAAAATACGCTTAAATTCATCATATCCATATCCATATCGGTACATGTAGCGGCTTGCCATACGTGCAAAAAGTGCGGCTGCTCCGCCGCCCATTTCTCCAGTACCATTACCGCCACCCATACCCCCACCGCCGCCTAAACCGCCTGCTCCTTGATCTTTTAGTTTTTCAACGCCAATGGCCATCACGATGTCATATGCACCGGATGCGACTGCGTATGCAGCATTACGTAAGGCATCAGTTGCCGTGGCGCAAAGATTTTCTACTCTGGTAACAGGGATGTAATCAAACTTCAGTGCTGTTGCACAGGGTTCGGCTGTGTTTAATCTCGTGGTCCCGAACCAGCATGCCTGGATATCCTTGGCTTCGATTCCAGCATCTTCATAAGCTTCAAAGGCGGCATCTACCATCATGTCTTCGGCGCTCTTGTCCCAGTTTTCACCAAATTTACAGCATCCCATACCGACGATGGCGACTTTATCTTTAATGCTCTCCATCTTACTTTGCCTCCTTCGCACCTGGAGTTGTCAGCGTGGTCTCTCTAAGCGGCTTGCATCTCCAGTAATAATTGTGGACCTGTCCCCCCATTCCTAATTTACGGAAGACCATTTCCACATCTTTACCAATATAGTCTTTCGACTCAAATTTGGGAGGAAGTTGTAAATCAGCCATTCCGATTGTAGTACGGCCGCCTCCTTCGAAATCAACCATGGTGTCGACACTGGGTTGGGTAAACGCAGGCGCATCGTATTTGAGGACCAGCAGGAATATCTTACCTATCTTGTCGGACATCCTAATTGGCTCAAAATTATCTTTTGTCCCGCATTTCGTACAAACCCGCTGCGGGGGGAAGTTGACGGTACCGCAGGTCTTGCATTTACCACCGTACATTCTATAGATCCAATTGCGTTCACGGGCGATTTCAGAAGCTGCGGCCGGGCCTCCTCTCTCAGGATCACCGGCGGCTACATTCTGCCACTGCATCCACATATCCATACCGGGAACCATCATCTTGGCTAACAGGCCTTGTTTGATTCCCCATTTGGGTTTCGCTTTAGCAATATTGTCTGTTGCCTGCAGCAGCAGGATATCAGCACCGTCACCGTAGGCCAGGCATAATATCTTATCGCCTGGTTTGGCATCTTCTAAAGCTGCCACTAAACCCATCAGGCTGAAGGCGGACCCGGTATTGCCGATTTTGTCAAAGTACGGATTTTGGATCTGTTCTGGTTTTAGTTTTAGTTTAGCGGCTATTTCACGGTGCCGCCGTGCATCCGGGGCGTAGAAGACAACCTTTGCCATATCGGCTAATTTGGCTCCGGCTTTCTTCAGGAACTTGTCAATGGCTTCGGGAATAATCCTTTGCACACCGACTTCGTAGACATACCTGTCTTCCCAGGAACGGGTTCGTTTGGCGCCTTCAGCTCTCCAAACATCAAGTAATTCATTTGACATCGAGTAACTGTCCACCAGAGTAGCCGCGACGTCAGTGTCTCCGATAACGAAGGCCGCTGCCCCGTCAGCGAATTCGCCATCGGTTCCGGGTGTTCCTAATCTTCGGTCCGAAGCGGTGACCAGTACTTTTTTCGCCGATCCGGCTTTGACTGTATCGACCGCCATTCTGAGTGCTGTCGTACCGCATCTTAAGGTATCGGTTACATCTGCTGTCAGAATATCGGTCCGGAGATCGGTTGCCATCGCCAGTGTGGTTGCTACCAGTTTTTCCCGATAAGGGGAAGTGGTGGAAGCAAAGTATGCACCGTCGATTTTGCTACGATCACTTTTACCGATCGCATCTAGAGCGGCTTCTACCGCCATGGTTAGGGCGTCTTCATCCCAGGATGCAACGGCTTTCTCGGTGGGAGCCGCCCATCCCCTGGTCCCCGGCCCTAATCTGTGAACAGGAACATAGGCACCATAGGACACAATACCTACCATTCTTTATCTCTCCTTTTTGATGGTCCTGCTTAATAACTTCTTTGAATTGGCACTGATGGCAGCTTGCTGCTTGTCTTCCTTCCCTACCCATCCTTCTTTCATTTGGAAATCAAATAACATAATTGGGCCTATTGACTGCCTCAGCAACTGGAGTACCTGTATGTATTGTAAGAGAATATATTAAAATCCAGTTGTATTCTTATATAATATTTAGGGTAGTGGTGTCAACGTTGAAATCAGTACCTTCATTACTCAGTAGATAATTTCTCCTAATATGAAACCACGGCCTATTAGTGTTAGAATAAGCGGCATATGGCTAACGAGTTACGGAACCTACCTGGTGTAGATAAACTGTTGTCTGATGAGCGCATCCGGAATTATTTGAATGTATATCCGCATGATTTGGTCGTTGGCGTCACCCGCCAACGCCTTGACCGGGAACGGGATACCATTTCTCATGGAAAACCGTCTACTCCGATCAATGAGCTCGTTGACTCAATCTGTGGCATTCTCTCCGGTTTGGGTAAACCCAATCTCCACCAATTGGTCAATGCTACCGGTGTCATTCTCCATACCAATTTAGGCCGCGCTCCTTTAAGCCGGGAAGCATTGGCCGCCATGGCACAAGTTTCACAGGGCTATTCTAACATCGAATTTGAAATTGAAAGCGGTAAACGCGGCTCCCGCCAGACACTTATCGAACCGCTTTTATGCCGTCTTACCGGTGCGGAAGCTGCGTTAGTCGTAAACAACAATGCCTCCGGTGTTCTCCTGGGCCTGGCAGCGCTGGCTCGCCGGAGAGAAATAGTAGTATCTCGCGGCCAGTCTGTTGAGATCGGTGACAGCTTCCGTATCCCCGATGTTATGCGGCAAAGTGGGGCGAAGTTGATTGAGGTCGGTACTACCAATTGTACTTACATTACTGATTATGAACAGGCAATTACCGAACGTACCACCGGTTTGATGCGGGTACACTCCAGTAATTTCAAAGTGATTGGCTATACTCACGAGGTTGCCATACAGGAATTAGGAGCATTGGGCCGGAAGCGTAACATCGATGTTCTTGACGATTTGGGCAGTGGTTGTTTTCTCGATACTAAACCTTTTGGCCTGAATCCGGAACCAACCGTACAGGATAGTATCAGGGCCGGGACCAGCCTGGCTTTTTTCTCCGGAGACAAACTGGTCGGTGGTCCTCAGGCTGGT
>JAEAME010000659.1_pt1 | contig 32299 bp, 38 predicted proteins | sample 8958731 | NCBI WGS metagenome assembly JAEAME01 (sample SAMN16933194, study PRJNA681113) | bioreactor sludge metagenome | isolation source: anerobic bioreactor sludge (Control) | place: India:Bengaluru | collected 2018-10-24
CATTGTACATCCACATTTATACTGAATTCTCCAAATTCTCCTCTCTCTTTTTTTACCAATTTTCTAGTTAGCGCACGCTCTAAGATTTCGAGCGATTATTCCGATAGAGCGCCTCAGTGTATGGATTGCGTTTTTTGGTGTGGCCGCTGCTCTGAGCCATCAAACCAACGGCGATGGGCGATTAATCGGTTAGCTTCAAGCGATGCATGCTCAAAGTTCCAGCCAAAAGGAGGCAGCCATCAATGAGCACAGTCGCCAATTCGTTTAAGCCTCCCTGTCTTCTTGGTTACTATCCTTGCATAAGTAATCCTTCGTCAAAAGACTGCCCGATAATTGACACTTGCTCAAAAGACCTGTATTTCTGCAAGTTTGCAAAGTTACAGCTCGCCAATGGAACAGACATATCGTGTAAACACTACAGTTTTGCTAATAGGCACTGCACTCATGGCGGCGGATCTTGCCCTGGGCGTGGATATCTTGAGCTTAGACATTTTGGAGGCCATCGGCAATGATTCAGGGCGGCGACAACTCAATAAGAGAGAGAATTAAATCAGATGTGCTCCAAGAAGTCCAACGCATCCTGCTAACCTACGAAGAGAGAATCGCAGTTTTAGAAAAAGAAAACCGCATACTCTGGGAAGAACATAAGACACTCTACAGCGCCTTAGATGACCTATCGCTTTTCGTTGACGATTTTGAGGAAGAAATCAAAGCGAAATTAAATGATGCCATATCCAACTTGGCAGGGGCTTGATTTTTTGGTTGAAGATCAAAGTACAAAAGTAGGCGCTGAAAATGCTCAAAGTACAACTAGACATCAAGCTAAAGGCTATGTGCAGTTTGACAGCGACAAAGTACGCACCTGGGTTCTACCCTTAATGAAGCGAATTTACGCGGGCGATTACCCTACCCAAGCGGGCAGAATCTTGGGGTTAAGCCGCAGCCACGTCTGGTACTACGTAGGCAAGCTGCAAAAAGCAGGCCTAATTTACCAAGAAAAACGTAGTAACGCCGCTTTCTACGCCCTAACAACCGAGGGCTCAAATCTTCTCAAGTCATGTGAGGGCAGAGTTTTCCCAGGCGAATTGCACCGGTTGGATAAGTGTCAGGTAGCGTTTACAATCTTGGCTGAAGGGCGTTATCCTGATGGACAGTTTAAGGCAGTAGAGATGCAGAATTGGACCGCTCTTTTGGGTTTGGAGCAGGGTGTCAAGGTAAGGCATACGTCTAGGAGTTGGATTGTTCATGTGCCAGTGATCCGCGGCAAGAATCCTGCAGAGGTTTACGGTTTAGCAATGAACTTGAGCAATCGCATTGCTGTATCCTTAGCCAAGAAATATGGGGTTATCTTAGCTGAAGGGCAATTTGTCGGCGGAGAGTTGGCGGTTGAGGATCCTATCGCAAAACTGTTTGGTAGATACTTCAGCGTAAGGGCTGGCAGACGAAAGATAGACCACAGCTGGGGCGAAGGCGAGCTTGAAAACATCGGCAAAGACGCTGCAATCGATTACATGCAGATGCCTGAGAAAGTCAAGCGTATTGACAAGAAGTTGGATCGACTTGAGGTTAAGTTTGAGCGGCTAATCGAAGTCTTTGGGCAGGTAGACAATGTCGAGGGTGATCCACGAAAGCTTGCGGAAGGTCAAAGAAAACTTGGGGAGTATATAGTTTGACGACTGCGTTTTCTACGCTATTGGCAGTTAAAACCTGTTCAAAAGCTGTTTTAGCACGTAGCGAAGGGCATGGGAAAAGTCCATGCTTTTTAGAAGTTGCTTTTCTGCAATCAGTTGGTCCTGATTACCTACTGCTAATTTTGCGCTGTGTTGATGGAGCAGAAAACATGGAGTGTGCACTTTGATATGGAAGCAAGCGATGCACCTGTTCAAAACATGTCAGTTTCAGCCCCAAAAGCGCCGAAAAAGAAGCGTAACCAAGCCGATAAGGTTGGAAAACTCAAATACTTACTCGCCAAAGACAAGAAACTCGACCGAGACGTCGCCGAAATAAAACTCTTGCTTAAGGTTATCTTTGCTGGCCTGAAGGACTCTTTGCATTTTGAGAAGTCACTTATCGAAGAGGCAGCCTGTGAAGACGAAGTTGACAAGGCAATTCTTCAGCTGCTGTTTGAAGCAGGCGCTTCTGGACTTTTGCCTAAAGACATAGCCGCTAAATTGTCTGAATTCAAGATTGCCCGGCATCAAGTAACTCGTCGGATTGTACGTATGAATAAGCGGTTGGCTAAGGAATTGGACTCGTCGGTTGTTGAGAGGCGAGGTTGGTGTTGGGCTATGACAAGCTTTGGCGTAGATGCCTACAAAGCATCGGAGAAGGACTTGCTATCTGAGGGTGTAACTCTACACAACTCCTCTGAAGAAGAGCCCTAAAAGATAAGAATAAAACCTCTGATTGTTCTGTTTGCCGTTGCATATTTAGCATCGTTTTGTGCACAAATTTCTTATCCAACATACTAGTGCTTAAAAAACATGAAACCTGAAAGGAATACGCTTGCTATTCTTTTAATCTTGGCAATTATTCCTATTATTTGTTCGGCGGTTTTCTTACTGCCGCAGTCTATTCAGGATGACTTAAAGCTTAATACTCAAAATACAGAAGCTTTAACCGTAATAACCTCAACCTTTGTACATGCTGACATTAATCATTTACTCGGCAACATAGTAGTATTCGAAGTGTTCGGTTTCCTTTTATTGTTCATAAATAGGGTTTCTTTGAACATCAAATTTTTGTTAGCTTCACTTTTAGCAATAATTTTCTTACTACCAATTTTTTACAATATAGCTTTCATCTGGTTGGCGAATACGCTATTTTCAAATAATCTTTCCTCATTCGGGCTTTCAACGCTTGTGAGTGGATTAATAGGGTTGTTAGTGCCGTCATTGATTCTGATGTTTAAAGCCGAGCTGAAAAAACCAATATTTATGCCTTATTCTTTATGGGCTTGTTCTGCCTTACGGGGTCAATAATTATTTACCCTTATATGCTGAACACGTGGAGCGTGGTCTTTTTCTTAGCATTGTTTTCTACAGGAGCTTGTTTGTTTTTCGTTCCATTTTATAAAGCGATAGGCTACGGGATTCGTCTTAATGGCAAGAATGAAATTAAGAGGATAACAATTGTTTCGATTTCTGTTCTGATGCTTTTTACATTTCTGTCAGGGCTGTTTCCAACGAATATTGTTCAGCAAAATGGAACATCGCTTGTGAATATATTTGCGCATTACTTTGGAGTATTTTTTGGACTTACACTTCCGTCAGCTTATTTGTATATAAAGCATCGAGATTTCTTTTCAGTTCAATCCAAAAATAGGGTTAACCCTCAGATCAATTAAATTAGATTCCGCCTAGTTCTCCATGTTTCAAGGAATTTAATTGAATAATCTTATCTCCGAATCGACTAAATAGTGTCTTCATTTCATCTGACTCAAAGATATCTCTAAGAAGTGAAACTGGCAATGACTTAGTCTTATTGCAATATACCGCTTCCATTGGACGGGTAGGTATTCCAAACATCACAGCAGTGGTTACCACACCTATTAACAATGGATTGCTATTTTCCGTTCTGAGAAAAGCTGGTCCTCCACTAGCACCATGAGCTCCTGCAGTTTCCATTACTATCCACGAATTGTTAATCTCAATAATTTTCCCGGGCATGCCTTGTGGAAAAGGAGAAGGAGCCCCGTTTGAATAGTTTGAAGTACCTTTTTCTGGATATCCTAAATGAGCTACTTCAGCACCCAATTTGAGTTCTGTTGGAGTTGACCACTTATCTTCTGCTATTAGCCAGACGTCCAGATCTTTAACTAACTGTATTGGGAGAAGGAATGGAATTGCAGCAAGGTCAAACCCTTCAGGATGTTTGACCCAGTTTAATCCAACCTCTTGAAGAGTGGATAATGGTACACCAATTACTTGGCTGTTTTTCGTGCTGAAGCCAATAACAGGATTTTCAGTTTCGATAACGTGACTTGCAGTCACCAGGTAAGGTTTGTTTTTGTACTGTAAAAGAAAAGCTGAGCCCCTGATGTTATTGGAACTTTTGGCCGGTTGATTAAAAACAGGAAACGTACTCTTTCTCCAGTGCTTTGGCAACCACTTATCTGTTTCAGTTGCCTTGACAATCTTTACCATATCTGCAAATAGCTATTAAGAATTTTTAAATGTTAGGGCTAATTGTTTGAAAGATAGTCTCTATGGCGTTTTTATGATAATGTACTGTTACACCTCAAGCTATTAATCTGTGATTGCCGCGTTTTTTTAGCGACTTAACTTGAACTAGATAGCGTTAGCTGGGTTAGAATGAAGACCTACGCTTGAAAGCAAGCTTGCATTATTATCATTAAGCAAAAAAAGATATTAGCGCTCCTATAATGTTTTATAAACTGATAGTAAATGTCAGTAGTGAACGATGAACCTACAAAGAAAGAGTTAAGAGAGCAACTAATGGCTCTATCAAGCAACTGTTGCTGTGTTTGCTATAACCCATTCATACATGCACACCATATCGACAAAAATGATAAGAATGACATAATACAAAACTTGGCTCCTTTATGTCCCAATCATCATGCACTAGCACACACTACAAGCACTATGTTTCTAAACTTAACCCCCGAAAGGATAATCGGAATACGCGACCGTTGGTATGAGTATGTTGAAGCTAGAAAAAAGCTTCTAGGTGGAATGCCTCAAAATATAGTAGATTTACGCTTCGCTAAACTGAAGGTTAAGAATTTCGACCGTTTTGCAGGCGGACAATTTGGACCAGACATTGGATACCACAAGACATTTGCAAGCTTGGTTGAAGAGTATCGAGACAAATCAAAGATAACTAAAGATGAAATTATAGACAGGGCTTTTTCAACTACAAACCCTGACCAACTTAAAACACTACTTCAGGCGCTACAATTTATGTATAAAACCGCGCTCAGAGATGCAACGGTACAAAAGATGTTTCGCGATCTTTGTAATGCGTTTGGCTTCGATTATGACGGAACCGCGGTTCTTTAAATTATTAGGGGGCTATCGCAAAATGCATCAAGTGACCAAACCATGGAAAAATAAACTGTCAGCGTTCTATTAGCGTATTAGATCGCTTGTTTCGTTTCAACAGGATGATTCATGTTAGCACCCTGAAAAATAGCCTCAAAATGCAGCTCCACCCATTCGCTTCTTGATCTCTTTTGTTTATTGGCTTCGTGATCTATTTTTTCTAAAATTTGTTTAGAAAGAGCTATGCTGACTGGATGTTTGCGCATCTACCGTTGGAGCCTCAGAGTATTTGCCGTTTGTTAATATTTAACAATTGTTGTTAAGGTTTAACAACAGCCTTTTTCAGCAAAAGAAGCCTTTTCCTGCCTTATGGAACACCAAAGTTGTAATGGCTGCAAGCGTGTCAAAGAGCATGTAGCTTCACTTCTTCCCTTCAAAGTCATAGAGTCAGCAGCTGACAAGCCGCTGCGTATTGGCGGCGTCGCTATGGCTGTGGGGATGTCTCGCAACTTTAACGTCTACACACCCGATGAGCTTTCGGTTTTTGCAGAGAAACTAGTTAATGCTCCAGTCTATATCGAGCATGTAACAGTCGAGAATGCTGCTGGAAAAGTTACCAAGTGTAGCTATGATGCGGCTAGCCGAAGTTTGCTCTATGAAGCTGAGATTTACGACCAAACCATAGCCGACAAAGTACGCAACGGCCTTATTCAGCATGTTAGTGTTGGCGCTGACTATGATACGCTTGATGTTGTTGATGCTAAGGTTCCGCATGGTCTCTTCAACCCCGAATTGTCTCTTGTCGCGGTTCCAGGCGTACAAGAAACCAACATCAGAGTGATCGAAAAGGTTGAGGACAAACAGCTAAAGGAAAAGCTATCTCAAACTGAGGGTAAGCTTTCTGAAGCTGAAAAAACAATCGAGGACCTACGAAAACAAATTCCAGGCGGTGGCTTACTCAAAAACCCGCCCAAAATGATGCTGGTCTCTGAGCACATCGCTATCTTGGAAGGCTTACGTGTGCCTCTGGTAGCTGAAAGATCAACCTTAAGTGGCCAGCGCCAAGGTGAAGCCGTGCGAGCTGCACTCTTTAAGGCAAAAGAGCGTCTAGCTGGAGGTCCATAGTTTATGCTCACTTATGTGGGGCTAGTAAGCCAAGGACGAACTTGGCCCAACGCAAAAAGAAACGGAGATCGATACTAGATGGCTGACAAAACAGGCAAAACATGGATGGCTGTAGGAGAAACCGACGATCCAGAAGCCTTGATTGAAACTTACACGGCTGATGCTGCAATCACAAAAGGCTTGCCCGTCTATCTTAGTGCTGATGGCCAGGTTACTTGCGCTGCGGCTGCTCAGAATTGCATAGGCGTTCCGGTAGAGGATGTTGCTGATACTAAGCCTTGTCCGGTTCTGGTTAGAGGCAGAGTCAAAGTCACTGCGGGAGGCGCCATAACTCGTGGAGCAGCGGTTTATGGTTCTGATGCTGACGGCAAAGTACTCGCTCTTGCAGATCAAGCGGTCGACGAGGGCGGGGCTGCAACCTATTCTATCTACTACAATCGAAAATTAGGCTATGCCTTGCAGACGGCCGATGCTGAAGACGATTTGATCGAGATCCAAGTGGAGAAAGCCTAGATGAAACCCAGACTTTTCGAAGCCCTCATGCATAAAGATGGCGACCAAAAACATGCCTATGAAGAGCTCAAACGCAAAGCAGACGCTAATCCGTTCCTTAAGCGCTATGTCGCCATGGGATTAAAGGAAGGACTGTTTAGCGACTCAACAAATGCGCTTGGCCGCATGCATGACACAATGGTTGAGTCTGCTTGGCCAGAGCTTATCGGTAGAAACATGATTCAGGTCATGCCTACCTCTGAGCCGCTTGAGCGTTTTCCACTGGATGCAGGAGCAATCGCCTACGAATATGCGGAAGGCGCGGTTGTTCGGTTAAGCGGCAAGAAACCAACCAAGGTAGACATAAGCACAGACATCCTGACAGAATCAGGCGACGAGTGGACCAAAGAGTTCTCAGAAGACGCCACTTGGAACGTAATGGATCGCATGGTCTCAAACATCGGCAGAGCAGTCGCACTCAAAGAAACCCAAAAAATCATTGCCCTATACGCTGGAATTGCTGATGCAGATCTAGCCGGAGGCGCCGTCGTAGCAGGCGGAGCAGCAGTTCTAAGCTGGGCTGGCCTTCTCGCACTACGCGCCCAGGTACGCAACCAGTCTGGCGGCGGATGGAACCCCAACGTCTTAGCAATCAGCGAAATGCAATCTCACCAGCTGCTAAACGACGACAAATTCATAAGATCCGTCTATTTGCCAAGCAACCAGACCGACATCAATCAAGGCACGATTGGAAGCGTCTTAGGCATGAGTGTTGAAGTAAGCACAGAAATCCCCAATGGCACCGCTTACGCAATCGACACCCGAGTTGCCTCAGTTATGCTTCTTAGACGTGACTTGACTGTTGAGGATTGGTATGATGCAAAAACAGGCAAATCCGGTGTACGAGCAACCAGCCGCTTTGGACTTGGCATTCTTCGCAGCAAAGCCGTAGCCAAAATGACCAACATCAAAACAACCCTGACTTAGCCAAAAGCTGAGTCCCCTATCTTTTCCCCTGTTTATTTCAAGTTTAAAATCCCTTGAGGTACCGTCACATGAAAGAATTAAGCCAAAGAATGGAAGTCGCAACAGCAATTCTAAAAGTGCTCAGCGATGGCTCTGCCGGAAGAACTGAACTTGAAAAACGCGTCTTCCGCTCACACGACATAACACTATCCCGTTTCCGATGCATGCTGACTTTCCTTCTCAAAGATGGCAATGTTGTGAAGCTCAAGGGTGACCGTTTCATGCCCTACCAAATCACAGCTAAGGGCAAGGCATTTTTGGCTTGGAGGGCAAGCGCATGAATCCGCTAAATAAGATTAAGGAGTTTTTGACCTTTGCTCCTGCAGCAGGTTCTGCCTCCCCAAACAGCACAGTATTCTATGAAACATCCGAAATCCCGCTAATCGACGTAATGAAACTCTACGATAGAGACCCCACTTGCAAAAGCAGTGTTGATTTGCTAGCCGCAAGCGCAGTAAAGAGATTCTATACGACTTGCGCTCCAGATCAGGACAAGGCAAAGCAAGCCGTCGACTCTTTCTGTGAGGAAACAAACCTTGATGGCTTATTGCATGATATGGCTATCCGCCTTATCGCATGTGGCAATGACTTCTGGCTTAGACTCACACATGATCGGCTAGCTGAATTTGTCCGCATGCCAGTTGATAGTGTTGAGAAAATCAAGTTAACTTCAGTTTCAGGACTCAAAATCCCATACCAAGCTGAGGGTTATCAGCTTAGAGCTTATTATCGGGGAGGAGCAGGCGACGGGATCCTTAAGCCTCAAGCAGTTTTGCATTGGAACATTAATCAGAACTACAATTCAGGCTTTGGCGTAGGCCTGCTGCAGGTGTTGCTGCATACTCTCACGGTTTGTGATGATAAGCGGCCTGCGTTTGCCTGGATGAAAAGCAAAATAGAGAAAATTCTGCCCAAAATTTTCGTTAAGTATGCAGGTCCTGACGTGGTTGTCCAAGCCGAGGGCATGAAAGATGACAGCTTCAAAAAGTACGAGACAGCCATTAAGAACCGACCGGAAGAAGGGCAGTGGCTCTTTAGCGGCGCCAAGAATGTAAGCGTCAACCCTGTCTCGATTGACCCAAGAGCCCGCTTCGAGTACTACATCGACCACATTGTTAACCAGTTTTACTTGGGCTGCGAGACGCCCTTACCAAGGCTGTTTAGCACTCCAGGCTTTACCGAAGCTTCTGCTCGTGCTGCTCTTGACTTGCAGGATATGCTGATTGATCCTGTTCAGCGAATGGTTAAGCGCCGTGTTGAACGGGAGGTTTTTGCTGTTGTGCTTAGGCAGGGTGGGTTTGATCCGCTCAAAGCCCAGGTGCGACTGAATTGGGGCAGCCCAGAAACCCCAGAGATCACCGCTTCCGACTTGATTGGCGCTGCTAATGGCGGCTTGATTAGGCCTGAAGAGTTCCGCAAAAACGCTGTTAAGATTTTGGGTTGGGAGCTCTGGGATGAAAATCCAGCATCCAAACCTCAAGCTAACAAGAGTGCTTCTGAGGGAGGTGGTTAATACATGGATTTAGGAACTGTGGCTGTAATCGTGACTGCAGCAGTCTCTATCGTTTCAACAGTGTTGGGCGTCAATTACAAGCAGGGCAAAGACAAAGTAACCAATCTTCTAAGCGACGTCGTGATGGCTGTCCAAGACGATAAGGTCACTGAAGAAGAATGCCAAAAGATCGCCGCTGACGCCAAAGCGTTCTTGGAAAAATAACAGGTTTTTGGCTTGACATGGCTCCCTTGAGGGGCTATGCAAGACACCAAAGGACCGATTAACCATGGACTACTGCACTTTGGCTGATGTAAAAGGGGTTCTTCAGATTAGCTTAGCGGAAACTAAGCACGATACCCAGCTTGCGAGTTGCATTACTGGTGGCAGCGCCTTAGTTGATGGCTTTTTGAAAGCTAAGAATTTGAGTGTTCCATCCGTTATGCCAGAGCTGGTTGTTAGTTCCTCCAAGTTTTTTGCTGCTTGGGAATTTCGACGCTTTAGTGATCCGGTTGGGGCTGAAGCTTTCTGGGCTGAAGCCAACCGATTCTTAGACGCTTACATTGAGGCTGAGGTTGTACCTTATGTGGGGGGTGTATAGTTTTGGGAAAGAAAAGCAAGGGTAAATCTAAGCTGTTTTCTGGAACTCTACAAACAGCAGACGGCTCAGAATTCCTCGTAGAAGTTAGGATCTCACCGTTGGAGGACAAAGTATAGTGTTTGAGGTTGAAGTGTCCTCCAGAGGTTTAGAACTCTCTACTGTTGCTGACGAGTTCTCTGTTGAGGTTGCTCAAAGGTTCATGGAGCGGATAGCTCAGGAGACAGAAGCCGCCATGTTTTTTGAGGCGCCCTGGAGAACTGGTAAGCTAGCGCAATCCATCATAAAAGAGGTGGATGGGCTTGAAGCTTCTGTTGGTCCCGTTGTTTCTTACGCTGGGTATGTTGAGTTTGGGACTGCGCCTCATGAAATTAGGCCTATTCGTGCACATGTGTTGGGGTTCAAGAGTGCAGAGGGCAAGATGGTGTTCGCTCCTTTGGTGCATCATCCAGGTACAAAGCCTAACCCGTTTATGCACCGAACATCAGAGCAGATTGAAGACAAAGCGCCAGCCCTTTTTGAGGAAATCTGGAAGGGCTACATAGGAGAGAGCACTCGATGAGCAAGTTTTATGACTCCTATAAGGGAATTTTTTACGCCGTCAAATCAGCCCTTGTGTATGTTCCAGCTGAGGGTGAGACTCCTGCTAAGGGTGTTGAAGCAATCAAAACAGTGGTCTTAGGCGAGCAATTCACTTATGGAGACTTGCCAAAAGCCGTCATAAACGCAGATCCCTCACCCATCGCTCCTGGCGAAATGGGAAACATGCTTGATGTTTCAGTTGGTTTTAGCATCGTTTTAGTGGTTCAAGAGTATGAGCCCGCTGACTGGTTTGAAGACGTTATCAAAGTTATGGGTGAAGTGGTCGATGCTGTCTTGGCTGACCGCACCTTAGATGGTAAGCTGAAGGATTGCTATCCTGTCGGTTTTGCTCCGGGAGAAATAAAGTTCCAAGATAAGCGGCTGTTTGGCGGTGTTGTCCGCTTTAGAGGAGTGTTGTGGTTTGAGCCTTGACTATATTATCGTGGTAATCTTGCCTTGCAAGTTACGAAAAATCTTACGGAGGAATAGAAAGAAATGAGTGGACTATTAGGAAGAAATGCTCGTTTGCTCAAAGGCGGCGTAGCAATCGGCTTAGGCAAAAACATCAGCGTAAAAGCCTCTGCAGAAATCATCAAAGAGTACAGCATGGACTCGCTCTCGCCAGCCGTTACCGGTGCAGGTAAGCAGTCGTTTGAGTGGTCCTGCGAGAGACTCTACACAGACAAAACCTATCTTGAGCTTTTAGTTGGTGGCACTAAATTTGATTTGGTCTTTGCTCCAGACGGCACAGCACAAGGCGCCAACAATGAGACTTGGAAGAACTGCTCGATTCTAAGCTGCGAACGTACCGCTGCTGAAACGGGCGGACTCCTAGAAAAGATTAGCGGCGAAGCTGAAAGCGTAGAGTTACCGGAGAGCTAAACATGGTCAAAGATGACGCTCGCAGCGTTGCTGTAATCCTTGATACACCGGAGAATAGAGAGCGCCTTGCACAGTTTGAGCAGATAGCTGCCCAAGACGAAGCCAAACGCAAAACTGCAGCTAAACTGTTTAGTCCTGCTGACTTGATGAGGCGTGCTAGCGAAATCCGCGAATTTCAGCATCCAACACTAGGAACGATCCGCTTTGCAGAGTTAACCCTTCAAGACTCAGAGATACTTCGGCAATGCAAAACTGACGCTGACAAAACCGCCATGGCACTCTATTTGATGCTAAAGAAGGCCTATCCAGAAATGCCAACATTTACTCCAGAAAACATCAGCGGTTTCTATGGGGCTTTTCCGATGGCTGAAGGTGCAGAGCTTTTGAAGTTTCTAAGTGAGCAACCGAGTTTTTTACCCCAAGACTCAGCGAGTGGATCCGCTGCAGTGGCGAAGCCCAAGAAATCGGCTTAGTGCTACACGAATTTCCCCAATATAGCCTTGAAAGTATTGGGGCATTGTCGGTGTTTCAGTTCAAGTATTTGGTTGCTTGGGCTAAGTTGGCTAAGAAATGAGTGAGAAAATCGAGATCAAGCTTAAAGCGGTTGATGAGGCAAGCGATGTAGTAGCGAGCGCCTCGAGCAAAATCAACGGTAACCTTGATAGCATCTCTAAAGCTCAAAGCCAAGTAAGCAAGTCAACTAAGGCATCTGAGGCTTCAACTAAAGATTTTGCCGTTGGTTTATCGGGTGCTGCAACTGCGACTTTTAGTCTCTATAGCGCCTTTGATAGAGTGAACCAAGCGGAACTCAGTGCTGATAGAGCGAATTTACAGGTAAAATCGAGCACCAAATCTGTTGATGATGCTCAAAGGGCACTAAATGAAGCCATCTCAAAGCATGGTATAGGAAGCACTGAAGCGACCGCAGCGTCTGAGCGTTTAAGTTTAGCTCAAGAAAGACTAACCATAGCTAACGCGCAAGCCCAGCAAGCTCAAGATAACGTTAACAAAACCATAATGGCCAGTGCCCTTCAAGTTATTCCAACTGCCATAACGATGGTTGATGGCTTAAGCAAAGCCTGGGATAACATGCCCGACGTCTCAGGCTTAATCAGCAGAGTTTCAGGCAGTGTCTCTCAAGCTGGAGCAACCGCCAAGACTGCTGCAGTCGGTGTCGCCGCTTTTGTGGGCAGTTTTCTCTTGGCAGATACAGTTTTGAGCTCTCTGCCTGAAAATATTCGCAAGATAGTTGGAGCACTAACAGCCTCGATAGCGGCTATTGTTGCGGCCACGATTGCTTGGATGGCTTTCAACGGAACCATGACTGTAGGCGTTGCAGTTCCTATTATTTTGGCTGCTGTGGGCGCTGGAATTGCAGGCATAAAAGCCGCTGTACCCATGGCAAAAGGCGGCGTAGTTAACAGCCCAATTGTTGCTTTAGTGGGGGAGGCTGGACCAGAAATCGTAATGCCTCTTTCCCAATACGAAAGCCAACAAAGCCAAACAATCTCTAAGCGGGGCGAATTACAAAACGTCACTTACCTAACTTTTACTCAAAACATTAATGGCAATATCGAAACTGAAGCCGACGAAGACCGCATCGCCCAAAAAACAATCGACAAACTTGACTCAGAACTCATGAAGCGGAGGTAGCAAAACGTCGTCTCTATTAATTGACAACCTAAACAAGACCGTTGACGACTATCAGGGCTTCTGGAGTGACAGCCCCTACGAAACGGGGATAGGTTGGCAATTTCGAATTGTATCTCCCACAACCGTTTCAAGGATTGTTACTAAACTAAGAGCTATCACTGAAGGCGGCACTCCTGCCTCTGGAAGCTTGATTGCCTACATTTACTCAAGCGACGGCTCTTTTAGAAGCTCAGCTGCCTATGCAGACTCACTAATCGCCACCAGCTTAAACAGTATAGACGTTGGGGATCTTGAGTCTAATTGGTCAGAGCAAGAATTCAACTTTGACGATGTCGAGTTAGAGCCAGGTGTCTATTTTTTCTGCCTAAAAACAAGTAATTACGTCAGAAACGATGGCTATCTTCAGGTTGCTGTCACGTCTAGTTCCTCTTCGCTTGTTGGTTCTTGGACTTATTGGAATAGCGATGGGGCAGGCGGGGGATATTGGTATTCGGAGGATGAGGACTAATGAGTTGGTGGTCTGGCGTCTTTGGCGTTTACGGCACTCAAGAAGCGGTTACTTCATGGAGCATTGGCGGTGTTAATCTACCGTATGGTCCGGAAGGTATCCGACTGCCTGCATCGGCTCAAAAGGAAAGCGTAAATGTTACTGCTTCACTGCCGATTAACATCTATGACGGCCTAAAAGACTACACGATTACACTAACGGGAACCATTGCTAACCCAGCAATGACTGATGCTGAGTTGTGGAGTGATATAATTTTGTCTCTTCAAGCGCTGATAGGAACGGAGGTAACTCTCCTATGCCCCATAACTGCGCTGGTGGGAGAGTATGGCTTTGATGGCTTCAACGTTGAACGGGATACAAAGCTTGCGATCTATCGCTACACTATGACTTTGAGTAAGGGCTCTCTAAACATAGTGGAGGCCTCCTACTAAGATGGGTTGGGTTGGTCTTTGGTATAACCCAGACACAGCCGAAGAGGGGCAATTCTTAGGCTTAAAACTCGAACAGATTCTAGAGGAAATAACAGCCGAAAGCCACGCCAGCTTCAAGGTCCCAAAAACCTACGAGTACCTAAACATGGCAAGAAACATACGCTATCCAGGCAACGAATACTACGCTGGCTTATGGTACCCCGACCCAATGCGACCACCCATCTATCAAGGCCTACTTGTCGGCGCTCAGCTAGAGGGAAAACTTATCAAATTCACTATTGCAGATGGCGCCATCATAAAGTTGGATAGATCCGAGCCATATACAGGAGTCTTTGACGAAGTTGCAGCGGATGAGATGCTCTTAGAAATTTTTGAGCAGCTAAACTTAGATGTCTCTATCGGTAATTGCCCCTCCACAGAGATGTCAGTTGTCTTCTATAATGCTAACCCGCTTGACATTGTCCGGTTTGTTGCTGACGCTTTAGGTCTGGAATATTGGGGAGATGGTTATCAGACAATAAACATCGGTTCCCGGGGTCTTAACCAATGGTACCCAAACTACCAGAGAGTTTTCGCCGACAATAACGGCTTAGACTCATCCAAAAACTATGACAGAGTGATTGTGCGGGGCGTTGACTCGATGGGGCGGCATATTCGCGGAGTGGCTGGAGAGGGAACAAACGTCAAGACAATCAGCGAATCTAACCCCTGCGAAGCCGACGTCTTAAACAATATAGCAGCCAAGAAACTCGCTGAACTAAACAACTCATCGATTGGAGCGCCTATTTCCTTTCTGAACGCTGACTCCTATGAGTGGCGGGTAGGCGACTACGTCTATGTTTGGCGAGAAGACCTGCTAATTTTCTCAGATACCAACTCCGCTCGTATCATGCAGTTAACCCGAGGACCCACTAAAGCCACCTGCCAGCTTGGGCGCCTCAAAGAATCTGTAGCCAAAAACATCGCTGATCTCCGTCGCTGGGAAGAGCAAGGCATCTACTTACCAGGCTGCACAAGCTGGACAATTAACTTGCAGGACCTCGTCGGATTCTATCATCTAAACGAGGGCACAGGATTAGTAGCCCGAGACTCAAGCCCAAGAGTAGACCCGCAAGACGGAAATATCGTTAATTGTGCTTGGCAGCAAAACCAATACCTAAAATTCCTCACCTTAAACGGCGGATCCTCTTATGTCGATATCGGAGACTCCATTACTTTTGCTTCGACTGGCAAATTTAGCGTTGGCGGTTGGATTAGCCCTTCAGTGCAGGATGGAACTAGCCGCAACATATTGCACAAGGACAGCCAGTTTACTTTAAAAGTTGTCAACGGAACAATCGTCCTCGTAGTCTATGACTCGGGTGGAAGCCCTCACACATTCACAACTGCCCCAATCGTAACAGTGGGCGGTCGCAACTTTGTTATGGCAACATACGACGGGACAACTATGCGCATTTATCGCAATACCAAAGTTGTGCTAGAGCAAAACATCAACATGACTATTCACTCATCAGCTAACAAAGTCTACATTGGCGTAGGCTTTCAGGGTGCCCTTGGTGAAGTGATGCTTTGGCAGCGATGCCTATACGATCAGGAGGTGGTGGAGCTTTACTTTTTTCCCCTTGTCAGAACTGTATAGCTGGGTAGACATCGAAGTCGCAAACTCAACCCGCTACTTCCCCTACACCAAACCCGCCCCTAATGCAGCTCGACACATCCAGTATCCGCCGTTTTGGATTCCACTTGGAATACGCCATTTACTGTGTCCAGGTATTGCTCCGGGAGCAACACGTCACATCTCTTACAACCAGGTAGCTTCCTACAACCCAAACGACAGCTTAGTCTTTGATGTGAATCCATTTGACCGGGAGATATTCCAGTAATGCCCATAACACACCACACCCAAGCGGTTACGCCTGGAAAGATCCCCTGGCAATCCTTCAACGAGAACCATGACTATAGCAACCTTGATGCGTCAACGCTTGATGGATCCACAAAATACGACATCATTGATGAAGCCCGAGAAGGCATGGGCGGAGGCACCACAACAAAGAGGGCTCCAGTGCCGGCACTCCTCCCTAATAATCTGCTGATGCTTTGGGACCTATCTAACGGGGGAATTCCTGAGGGCTATCAAAGAGTCAGCGATCTCCCTGAAACAAACTTCATAGTAATCAAGTTTAATGGTGGTGAAAAAATGACCGATTGCATAATTAGAGTAAACTGTTCTCTACCAACCGATACAAGCGTCGAGATTGGAGATAACACACTTGAACGCTACGTTTACAGCGAATCCGGCGACGGCACCCAAAAGATTCAAACGTTTGTAGTCCAAAAAGGCTCAATTCTGGTCTTAACCCTCTACAATAACTCTGGATCTGACAAATATCTGGGATTTGAGTATGAGAGTGCAGAAGACGGACAAGAACATGCCGAAGGCGCCACATCAATACCAAACGGCAACGCTAACCAATTCAAATTCGTTGCAGACCACAGCGGAGACATCTGGATATGGGAGGACTAGGTGACAAGGCATGCCAGTAACACTACAATTTAGCGCCGACGTGCTGGAACCTGACCTGTACAACGACGCCCAGGGATTACCTGACCCCTTTAGCATGGCTATAATGATTGGAATAAGCAACACCTACAGCGCCGGACTGTATTTCAGGGTGAGACTTGTTTCACCTCCCGCTGGATATACAGTATATCAGGTTAACCTTGGATTACTCAACGCCGGAAGCTCAAGTATCTACTCCCCCATTTTCACAAGAAACATCCCAACACTGACCGCTGGCGAATACGACGAAACCGTAACCATGAGACTCGAAGCTTTCACAGACGCCGCCTACTCGATACCATATGGCTCAAAAGACCTCCCCGTAGCCATTCACCACTTCGACCACTTAGATCCAGCTTGGACAGTGATGGAACACGCTGACTTCAACGGATCTATGAATGGCTGGAGCCTCTACTCAGCTCAAGGAGGTTATGACACAACATACTTCTACTCCTCGCCCTCATCAATCCGCGTCACATATACGGGCAGCTCAAACTATGGACCCGGCTACCTAAGAAAAACCGTTACCGTAGGCGCTTACTCAAAGGCGCGACTTGTTTTCCATCATTACGGCAGAAGTGGTAGCGACTACCAAAACAACGATGACTTTGAACTATCAATCGCAGGAGTACTCAAGAAGCCAAGACCGCTGCCGTTGCCCTACAACCAATGGAACCGCATATGCTACAACATGCCAACTAACCAAGCCTCTGAAATCTACTTCTGGATAGGAGGTCGCCTCTACCATTATCCTATGTATTACGTCGACGAAATCTGGGTAATAGCAAAGTAGCATTCTCTATGCTCATTATGAGTGACTCCCCAACGTAATAAGGTCAGGCGTCGCCTTTATTGCAGGAAACCAATTGGTTGGAACATTTACCCCATAAACATTTAATCGGATTGGATAAACCGCTTTCCATTCTTTCTTGATTTAGAAGATTCCCAAATCAATTAACTTAGTTTGACCTTTTTCTGATTGTATCTCTTCAATTAGTCGAGTAGCTTGCTCTTGGAATTGATTTAGGTTTTTACTAACTTTATAGCCCTTCCTCTGTTGTATTATTCCCAAGCTTTCCTTAATTTCAGGATCTTCTAGAATACGTGCCGTTATTTCTTGAATCTTTAACGCTAAAACTCTCTTATGTTCAATTGATAGTGCTTTCCAAATAGGATTAAAGTTTGCCGCAAGCACATCGTTAAATTCTATAAGGTCTTGTTTTAGCCCGTCTTCAGAGAATTCCATGCCTTGTTTAGACTTATGTAAAGCGATTGAAAGCAAGGTCCTCAATACATGCGTAGCAATATAAGCAGAGTCATCCTCTTCAGAAAAAGGGTAATACGATAAAGGCGGCATCATGCCTTCAAGTACAATTGGCTGCTTAAAGACCTCATTCAATGTATGGTTTTTAAACTGCCCTTCTTTGGTTAGCTTACTGGAACTAAAAGTTAGAACTGGAAAATCATGTTTGGTCATTTTTATATACTTATCATTTTCTTCCAGATCACATATGCAAACATCAAGTTTGAGACGAAGTTTATCATATACCTCGTTCCAGGTGACCCACCGAAGATCATCAGGTAATAGTTTGCTATACCTGCTTAATTGATCCTCATCAAGGGACTTGCCTCCCTTTACATCGAAAACAAGAGAGTGCAATAATCTATTTGATGAGGAAACAATATCAGGTTTTATTGAATCACCCGTTGCTAAATGAATGGTCTGCTCAACTATCTGCAATTCGTAACCCAGGTCGGTTAGTTGGGTAATCCACTGTTTGTTTTTCCTGCACATACCAATTACGTAATTCATTAGTTTTGTATGTCCGCATGGTTCCATATCATTTACCAACCGCAATAGGCTCGTCATTAATTTTGATGCCAGAATCATAAAAGTGCTGAAGATTTGTATAGAGGCGTAAAACTGTATTTCCACAAGATCCTACGGGAAGATAGATTCTAATTAGGTTTGAAGAAATCTCCAGGTCTATAGGGTCGCCAGTATGTAAATCAACTGCTAAAATTCTGTAGAAGTCTTTAGTAAATTGATTTTTCAAACCCCATATTCTAAAAGGCGCTTTAGAGTTAGTCAGAATATTAGTGAATAGTTTCATGTCTTCAATCGGTCTTTCAAGAACTAAATCAAAAGCATCTCCTTTAACAAGCGTGCGACCCTCGACGTCCTTGACGCCTAAACTGTTGCTTTCGATATTTTCTAAAGTGGCTCTATAGACACTTCTAGTGGTTTCCACTAAGCTAATGTAGGCGTCAATTGAAGTCCCACCTTTTGCCGTAAACCGACCTTCATAGCCAAGCTCGCTAATTGCATAATCATCCCGTTGGCCTCTACGGAGTCTAATCATTGAATATGCCAAAGAACTTCGTAACTTATCCCTTGATCTAAGGGCATCTAATGCTTCTAGGGAGCTTGAGCCTGAAAACTTCATTCTTAGCCAATCAACATATCGTTCATTTTGGCGGTCGAGGTCAAAATAATCCATGAAAAAGAGACCAAAGCCTCTAAAAGTATTATTGGGCAAGTCTGCAATTTTTTGGAACATTTCAGTAGGCAGCCAAATTTTGTCAAAAGCAGAACTTGAAGAGAACACCATCTTTTCGAAAAGTTCCTTCGCAGTATCCGCGAGAGCGTTAGTATGCAATAGCCAAAGGCGTTTATCAGAAGTATCAACAAAAAATCGAACCGTTTTCTGTGTCCCGAGGTGCTTTAGCCTTAATACGCTTACGCCAGGAACCTTTGTTGGCGTTTGATCAATAGATAGATCAGTCTCCCCAGAATATTTCCCTAATTCTTGATTAGCTTCCATTATGTAGGTTTTTAATAATCTAGGTCTGCCTCTGGTTTCACCGAAAACCTCTCCCTTTGATTCAAAGCCGGAAACCATCATTCCGTATAGATAATCTAAGAAATCCTTTCTCGTCTCAACCTCATTCGGTAATGCAGCAACGGTAAAATCTTGGGGCTCCACGGTTTGTTATTACTTCCTTAATTCTTTTAATTAATGTGCAGTCTACATTTAAGTAATTAGTGTTTCTACATCATTAACTTATAATTCACTTGATAGTAACTTAGAGTTGATAAGTAGGTGTGGTTCATCGGTAGAATCTCTTTTATGTCCAAGGTTTCTCCTTGTTTCTTACTACACAAGAGAGTGAACCCTTGCCTAACCAAACCAAACAAATACTCACAGCATTAGAAAACATTTCACCTGGAGACCTAATCGGCGTTGAATGGTGCGATGCTTCAGTCGGCAAATCCTCCGGTTCAGGCATGCAAATCGATGTTCCAGTTAAAAGCTGGGGCATATTTGTGGGCTTAATTGGTGATCGGGTTAAGCATATTGTTTTGGCTCAGAACAGTTTTCGCTATGCCGACGGCCTCTATGATCTCGACTATACCGCTATACCGATTGGTTGGGCAGTAGACGTTTCAGTTCTTGTAAAAGAGCACATCCCCAAAGATGCGGCGTGCAAGTTAGTGAATAGTTTTTTGATGGGTGGGCACCGCTCGTTTAATCGTTCGCGGATTTGTCAGCGGAGGCTAAGCAAGCATGGCCGACCCCATTAAGCGTGCCCTCACGAGGCGGCGGATGCAGCGTGGGCATTGGATAGAAGAAGAACCAAACAGCAACCTAGTTTCTGCGGTTAAGTGCGCTTTAGGAATCATCGCCTGCTTAACTGCTGTAGAGATTGCGAGCTTAGCGCTTATGCATTCCTGGAATAGCGAGGTTTTTGCTGCCATTACCGGTTTGTGCGGAACAGTTATGGGGGTTTTTGTGGGGCAAAAAGCATGATGAGTCAGCGGCGCCTCTACAAGATTCTGGATTTTCCCAAGCATCTCCAAGTCACTCTATTAACCCTGATTAAGTTGGGTAGAGGTACCGCTCAAGAAGTAGCTGATGTGACTGGAAAGGAGCGGGCTGTTGAGAGCGCTTACCTAAATCAGCTAGCCGTAATGCAGATTGTTAAGAAAGAGCGTCAGGAGCGCAAAGCTGTTTTCTCTGTGGATTTGGAGGCGTTGGATTGGTAAAGGGCAAACCATGGGATATCAATGAAGAACGGCAGCTTAGGCAACTTGTCGAAGATGGCAAAACGGTTGATGCCATATGCAAAATCATGATTAAAACCCGAGATGCCGTAGCCCAGAAAATGTTTGATCTAAAGCTAAAGTGTGTGAAAGAAGAAAAAACAGCTGTTTCTGGAAAAAAGACTATTTTTTCTTCTTCAAAACTCAACCTACCCAAAGACTTGCCCAACGTCGAGGAAACACTGCAGATTTTGGGAGCTGCCTTGCTAAAAAGCGCCGAAGCTGGGCTAAGCAAAGATGAAGTGCAGAGGCTCCAGGTTGTCGCTACTCTAGCTAAAACCTACAAGGATGCCTTTGCCGAGTATTTGGATTATCGGGGTATTGAGGCTCGTTTAGACAAGTTGGAGGATAATTATGGAGCGTTGGAGAAAAAACCCAAGGACTCTGAGGATAAACCAGGCGAAAGCTCAAGTTGAGCATATAGAGCAGCTAGCTGATGCTCTTGAGGCGGAAAAGCAAACCGAAGTGGCGATGCTGCAGCACAATTTCAAGGAGTTCTGTGAGACGGTTTTTGGCTTCACTCCCTACAAGTATCAGCTTGAACTAGCCGAACTCTTTGAGAATAACCAGTTTACAGCGGTTCGTTGGTCTCGTCAAACCGGTAAAAGCTTCTCGGTTTCAGCGTTGATTCTAAAATTTGCCCTGGAGCACCCGGACAGTTATATCGCCATTGTGGGTCCAAGCTGGCGCCAGACTAAGCTAAACATTAGGCGCATAGGTGGCTTTTGCAGAAAACTCCCAACTCAGCAAGGCTTGCATGTACAAAAAACCCGAGTCAGCCTGCCAAATGGAAGCATGATAGAGGCCTTCCCAAACAACCCCGATACAATCAGAGGCCCCACGTTCAAAGTTATCTGGATCGAAGAATGCAATTTCGTGCCCAACGATGAAGAACTCTACGACGCCATCCTATTCACTTTAGGCACAACCAATGGCAAGCTGATTGCAACCTCTACTCCTTGGAATACTGATTCGCTGTTTTGGAAGATGTGCAACCACAAAGACTACGAAGACTTCGCCCGATCGCATGTACGCTGGAACGACGCTCTTGAGCCGAATGGTCCACTTAAGCCAGGTATTGTTGAGAAGATTAAGCGCCAGTTTGGGGATGATCCGCAGCGGTGGAGAAGGGAGATGGAGGCTGATTGGGCTGAAGACGAAGACACTTGGCTAGCGCAAAGCCTAATTGTTAGCTGCATAGGCACAGCGAAGAACTGTGGCGAGGACCTCCAAGAATTCAACCCAGAAGCAACTTTTGAGGGAGAGTTCTTTGTGGGACTTGACTTAGCTCAAACCCGAGATTACTGTGTGCTCGCAGTTATAGAGCGGCTAAACGACAAGTTGCTGCTTAGGCATCTTAAGATTTTCCAGCAGCCAACACTCTACGCCCAAGTGCTGGGCTACCTAAAGGCTTTGCAGGATCGCTGGGGTGGATTCCAAAAAATCCGAGTAGACTTCACCCGAGAAGGCCCAAGCATCATAGCTGACATGCAAACCGCAGGCATCGAAAACGCCGAAGGAGTAAACTTTAGCGTACCCCGAAAAAGCGAAATGGCAAGCCTACTCAAACAGCGCATGTCTAATGGCAAATTCTACTATCCACTGCTAAACTGGGAACGACCATACAGGGGAGATATATGCACTGAGCTGAACGTTGAGCGCTATGATCTACGAAAGGATGGCGCCATAGGCTTCTCGCATCCAAACGGTACTCATGACGATGTTTTTTGGAGTGTTGCGCTTGCGGTGTTTGCGACTGTGCAGATGGAGCCTGAACCGTTCTTAGCGGTTATGCCAAGGGGAGATCCCTAATGAGGCGACGAAGAGACTTTAGGATAACGCAGTTTAGGCGGGTCTATGACCGGAACGAGGGCAAATTCACCTTTAACATCAGCTATGAAACAACGACCAAACCCACACCCAGAAGCTTAGTGGTGGCTGAAGCTTTTGGCCTTGGAATTGATGAGACCCAAAAATTCAAGGTCTTAGATGCAGAGCTAAAAATCGCTCCCAACGACGTCGTCTACATTACAGGGGATAGTGGCAGCGGCAAATCAGTTCTCCTGCGAGCGATCCGTGCTGATCTTGGCGAGGAAGCCGTTGACCTAAACGAAATTCAATTGGATCCAGACAAGCCTCTAATTGAAACCGTTGGGGCCACAGTCGAGCAAGGCTTAGAGCTGCTAAGCAAAGTCGGCTTAAATGACGCCTTCCTGTTTTTACGCACCTACAGCCAACTTAGTGATGGCCAAAAATACCGCTACAGAATCGCAAAACTCATAGAATCCGGCAAGCAGTGGGGACTGATGGATGAATTCGCAGCAACACTTGACCGCGATACAGCCAAAATAATCAGCTATAACTTGCAGAAAATCGCACGGCAACAAGGTAGAGCTGTCATAGTAGCCACAACCCACAGCGACCTAGCCGAGGACTTAAAACCAAGCGTGCTTATCCGCAAGCGGTTCGGCGAAGAAATCAACATAGACTACTACCCAAACACCCCAGCAACGGAATGTAGCCTAACCAAAGAAATGAAAATCGAGCTAGGAACAAAACAAGACTGGAAAAAACTCAGCACCTTCCATTATCGAGGGCACGGAGTCTCGGTTCCAAGAAAGATATTTCGAATGGTTAGAGGCAGTGAGCTTTGTGGTGTTATTGTTTATACATATCCTCCTCCCGCCTGTTATGGTCGACGGCTTGTTCTGCCAAGAATGACGATGCGAGAAATCAACCAAAACCTAAGCACCATCAATCGGATAGTAATCCACCCCAAATACCGCACAATAGGCCTTGGAGAGAAAATAATTCACGATACTCTACCGCAAGCCGGCACTCCGAATGTTGAAATGATCGCTGTGATGGCAAAGTACTCACCTTTTGCTGAGAAGGCAGGCATGCAAAAAGTAGCTGAACAAGAATCAGTTAAAGGCGTAAGAAGACTAAACGAGGCACTCATACAGCTTGAATTCAATCTGCAGCTAATAAGCAGCCGACGATATGTAGAATCAAAACTTGAGAGCCTAACTGAGAAACAGATAGGCGAACTCAAAATTGCCTTTATGGCAAACACACATCCACGCTTTAAAAAAGAAGTAGCAGCTAGTCGCCATCAGCCATACGGGAAAACAGCCGATTATCTAAGATACATTGAAAATGCGGACAATGCTAAAATCAGTAGGCTGATTAAGACGCTATCAATGCTTTCCCAAACAAAAGTCTATCTTTTCTGGAGTAAGTAAGTTGCTAAGCGTTAATTATATCAAACATGCGTTCTATGCAGGATTTGTTTTGAATAATCACGTCGGGGAAGAGTATGTGGTTATCCTGTTCTAATTGGGTTAACGTATACTGTTGCTTCTGGTTTCTGTTAAAGTCTGGGAAATCAGTAACTGAAATAACGAAAGCGTCCAACTTTACGTTGGGGTTGTCTAGTTCTTGCTGTAGTTCTTCTTTTAAGAATCTGTGAAGGTTGAGTTTAGGGTCATCTATTGTCATATGCGCTAATCCTTTGGGGTCTATGAACACTATTGTTTGTTTGTCACCGGTTTTTATCCAGAGGATAAAGTCAGGATAAAACGAGTGGGTTTCGTAAAAGCCTACGCCGCCTTTTGGCGGATTTCTTAGGAGGTAAATTTGAGCATTAAACGGGTGTGTTTCTAAGTATTTTTTTAGGTCTGCAACGAAGTCCTTTTCGCCTTTGTTTAAACCTGTTGGAATAGTTTCGATTTTTTGGTTGTTTTGTTTTACTAAGAGGGGTTGGTAGAGATGCGCCTTAAAGGGGGCATTTTGGAAAGAGATCGGTTGTTCGGTGCTGAAGAGTTTTAGATCACTTATTGGAAGGGGTTTATCGGATAATGAATAAATTCTTCCTGAATCTACGAGTTCTTTGATTTTGTCTATAAGTATTTGGTCTTCTTCGGTTAGCTTGACTGTGTATGAATCCACGATACTTTTAGGGTCGAGAGCTTTCAATTGCACATGTTTCTTTTCGGCAGCGTTTCTCTTCTTTGAGTAATGGAGATTCAGGTATTTTTGTAGCATCAAGACAATTATGTCGGTGGTTTGTTCTAGTGCTTGGAAGGTTTTGGGATCTATTATTTCTGGATCACAGAGTAGCGTGTATTTTTGGTTATAGATGAACTGTTTGAGGGTTTCTTTGGCGATTGCTATGTTGAAGAGTTCATGTTCATTTTTGTATTCTAGAATTCGGTAGTAAATGTCTTCCCAGTTCAAGATGTCGAGGATTTCCTTTCTAAAATTCTGCGACGTCTGGGTTGTGGTTGCTGTTAGGGTTTGGTCCCCTCTACTATCTAGGACTATCGCTCTCGGGATTAAGTCGAGTCTTACGTCTAACCCATAGGTGGGATCTTTATTGTTGGTTGTTATTTCAAGTTTGAAGAGTTCTTGCTGGAATGTCCAGCCTTCTTTCAGGCCTATTGTTTGAAGGTCTTCGGGGAAGGGTTCTATTTTTTTTATAGGGATTGTTGTTTCGCAGTTAAGAACTTCTTCTTTATTGATTATGTCCTTAAAATTCTCCATGTAGTTGGCTTGGATGCCAAAGATGTGTAATGTTTCAAGTATCTCTATGTATGGCGGATGTGGTGGGGAAACGAATTGGCTTCTTTTCAGTCCAAGGGTTTTTCCTTTTAATCTGACGCCTCTGCCAAAGAGTTGTATTATTTGTGGTCCGGCGCCTTTTCCAATATATAGCAGGCTCATAGTGGAGACGCGCCATGAGTTCCAGCCTTCTACGAATTTCTTTGAACCGATAAGCATGTTAATCGTTGAGTCGGATTCATTTATCTCTTCGAAGAGAGATTTACTTAGTGATGCTTTTTGCACTGTAATGTCTGGGTCTTGATCGAATAATTTTAGGAACCCCGGTTTGTCCCCTACGTTTATCACACCGAAATTCTTTTCCGAAGTTCCTATTTTTAATGCGATTTCGCCCTCTGCTTCTTTCAAATCTATTAAGTATAGCTTATGTCCAGCAGCTTCTGGTGCAGCGTAGAAGATGCTATTGAGGATGCCGTTGTAAATGTCTTGGGCAGAGGTTTTAATTTCCCTAAAATATGTGAAGTTGCGTTCTGGGTATCTTGGAGCAAAAACGTCTTTGCCATCAGCGGTTATTCCTGATTGACCGATTAAAATATCTTGGATTAACTGTGTAACTTCGACTTTGTTTTGGTTTAGAAACCAGTTTAAGAATCGGACCACCGTTAAAACGTCGGAGGCTTCGCTTTGCACTTTACTGCCGACAAAAATCCACAAAGGTTTTTCGATATTATACTCTCTGAGGCTAGCGCCTAGCTGTTGGTATTGGATTAGTTGTTCGTAGAATGCCATTGCATTGGCTAGCAGGAGTGTTTTAGTTTGTTTGTCATTGAATTCTTTTTTACCCAGGTTCAGGATGCGAAAGTCTTTGCCATAGCCGTCGCCATAAAAGTGCTTGTATGAATAATCAAAGAGTATTGCCTTTGAGTATTCTTTGAGCGATTCTTCATTTTCAATTACTTGCCCGAAAGTCGCGCTATATTCAAAAGTGAAGCCATCTTTCGCAAGTCTTTCACGTATGTTCTTCCATTTCATGTCTTCCCGTTTTTCTTGCCCCTTCTGTCCTTTATGACCTTCGTCGACAAAGACCAAGTTTTTTGTGCCAAGTGTTGAGATATCAATACTAACGCCTTCGCCCTTTTTGTCTTCGGGCATTTTTAGTTTATGTATACTTATGACTTTAACCGTGTTTTTGTCGGCTTCGAAGTAGCCAGCGTTTTCATTTTGGAATAAAGTTGCGGGTATGCCGCTTGCTCTAAGCTCAGCCAGGTGCTGTTGAGACATGTCATCTCCAGTAGTTATTAGAATTATGTTTTCGTAGCTGATTTGATTAGGCCCTTTATTATATGCTAAAAACTGCCAATAGTTTGCATGCATAATTAGTGTTTTTCCGCTGCCTGTTGCCATCCAATAAGCGATTTTTTGGAGGTCCGGGCGTTTAGAGAAGTAATTATCTAATTTTTCTTGTTCCACCCATTGGTTAAGTTCATTTAGGAATTTTATGGGGTTTTGGAAATAGTTGTCAAAATAAATCTCCGAAAACAGCAAAGCCAAGTGCTGGTAATACTTGAAAGAGATTTTCTGTTCTCTGTTACGTTTAAGCTTCTGGAAGTATTTTGCTATGTTATCATCATATTGCCTGAGTTTGCCCTCTGGAATGGTATTGCCTTTCTTTGAAACCAAGCGGTAATACACGTAACTTCTGCCATCTTCGCCAAAGTTTTCATTGACATCGCTGAATTGTTTAATTTCGGATACTTGACGCAGACCAAGCTTGCTGGCTATGAACTTAGCAAGTAACAAATTATTTTCTAGTCTTAACCGCGTTTTTTCTTGAGGGGATTCTTGGCCCACTTTTGTCACTATACTTATCTCCGATTAGTTCTTATGACCTTAGGCTATTTTTTGTGTCGTTAACGTAGCTATCATCACTTGTATATATGAGGTTAACGATTACCTACGTAACATAGACAAGCCCATGTCCAAACAATCTGACGAAGAGGAATTGCCGGTGGAAGTAAACATAAACAGGATGGAAGACGTAAAATCTTTTCTCAGAAAACTCTTTCAATTCGACGCTCAGGATTTAGATTTCGGCATTTATAGAATTATGAATTGTAAGAGAAATGAAATAGAACGCTTTATCGAAAAAGACTTAGTAGAAACAGCAAAGGAAGAATTCGCTGAATTTTTTGAGGTTGGTAATGAGACCCTAAACAAGGAACTTGAGCAGTTAAAAAAAGAAATAAACAGGGACTTTGGCGAGGGAACTATAGATGATAGAGAGAAAGTTACTCGAAATTATGAGGCTCCAAAAATAAAAGAATATTTGTTAAAAAAACATGAGATATCGAAAGTAGAAATAGCGCAAGATCAAATTAATGATGTATTCAATAATGTTATTGAATTTTTTTCGAGATACTACATTGATGGCGATTTTATATCAAAAAGACGCTATGGGTCAAAGAATAAGTATTATGTTCCATATAACGGTGAAGAAGTTACATTATATTGGGCCAATAGGGACCAATATTATGTCAAAACTGACGAATTTTTCAATAAATACAATTTCAAAGTAGGGAAATTTGACTTCCATTTTATCCTATCGCAAACTGATACAAGCACGATTAATAGAGCTGAAAAACGGTATTTTATCCTTGCTGAAGGCGATAGTATTGCGATAGACGAGAATTCAATTAAGCTATTTTTTGATTACAGGCCTCTTTCAGTTGAAGAAAAATCAATTTACGGTTCGAAGGACATACAAGCTGAAATAGTATCGACTATAGAAAAGGAATTTCTCGCAAAGATAGGTTCAGGCGAATTGTATAATAGTCTATCTCAAAAAGTGAGTGATGGCTTAACAGTATTATCGGAACATATATCTAGATACGTAAAGAGAAATACATCAGATTATTTCATTCACAAAAATCTCAAATTATTCCTTCTAAACGAACTGGATTTCTACATAAAAAACGAGCTTTTGGATCTTCAGGAGTCTCTTTCAATAAATATCGACTTTTTAACTGCTAAAAAATTAAAGATTAAAGTTTTTCGAAATATATCAAATAAAATAATCGATTTTCTATCCCAAATTGAGGGATTCGAGCTTTCATTATTCGAGAAACGCAAGTTTATTATCAGTTCTGATTATTTAATGACTATAAATTCAATCAAACCAGAGTTTCTTGAAATTATTAGTAAAAATGAAAAGCAAGTAGAGTCTTGGAAGAAACTTTATAAACTTGATATAACGACGAGGGGAACTTTGTATGATACGAACGGCAAAAAGGTTTTGGACACCGAATTTTTGAAAGCAAATCCCCACTTGGTTATTGATACAAAGCTTTTCGAAAGAAATTTCAAGGACGAGTTAGTCGCATCTTTTGACCCCATCGAGGATCAAACAAACGCCCTTATAGTAAAAAGCGAAAACTTTCAAGCACTGAATCTTCTTTTTAAAAGATATGAAAATAAAGTTAAGTGCATTTACATAGATCCTCCATACAACACTGGTGAAGACGGGTTCGTATACAAAGACGACTATCAAGACTCGTCATGGTTAAGCTTGATGTCTGATAGGATCGCGTTAGCATGGAAATTTTTACGTGATGACGGGGTAATATTTGTGAGCTGTGATTTCCACGAATCTGCCAATCTCCTTAAAACAATGGAGCAAATTTGTGGAAAAGAGTCTTACGTTGCAACTTTCTATATCAAAGTAAGGCATGAAGGCCGGATATTATTGGGTGATAAAGAAGTACAAGAAGTGATTGAAAACGTAATTTGTTTTAAAAAACCTAACTTCCAAATCAAGAAAACGCTGCTTGAAGAAAATCTTGACGAATACAGATTTAAAATTATTGAAAAAACGAATAATCCTCAAAAAATCGTTAAAGGGGGAAAAGAGGTTAAAATTTTCAAGGAAGGAGAATACGATATACTTCAGGTCGAGTCTAACACAAGTTTACTAAAGAGAATTAGCGTAAGAGGCACAATTCGTAAAGGCAATAGCAGCGGCCGGTTTTATGTTGGCTTTATTGAAAACAGATACTCTCCTGGTACGCTATTCAAAGTCTCAAATATTGGTGACGATGGACTTGGCTATAGGTACTTTCATATCCCAGAAGGCGTAAAAAATGGCGTTTACTTCCAAGGACGCCCATTGACTCAAGAACAAAGGGAAAAGCCCTACCCAACTTTCTACGATATGGTAGGTATTTTCAATACTGTTGGGTATGAGGGAGATATTGACTTTAAAAATGGAAAAAAACCTGTCGAATTCATTCAAAAACTATTAGAAATTGCGGATGTTAAGCCGACTGATATAGTCCTTGACTTCTTTGCTGGCTCGGGCTCAACCGGAGAAGCGATTATTAAACTGAATGAGCAGGATGGAGGCAATCGAAAGTTTATTCTAGTCGAAATGGCGGACTATTTCGAAACTGTATTGAAACCGCGGCTACAAAAAGTAATACATTCATCGGAATGGAAAGACGGCTTACCAATTTCAAAAAATAGTAATCGAAGTATTGTTAAGTATATTCAGCTAGAGCAATATGATGAAACTTTGGATAACATTGCTTTTGTTGGAAGGGAAGAGGGTGTACAAAAAAGACTAGACGAGCTTGAAGGCTACTTTTTGAAGTATATGCTAGACTATGAAACCAAAGAAAGTCCAACTCGCCTCTCGACTGAGCAACTAGAAGACCCCTTCAACTATAAAATTAGAACTGCAAAAAACGGGGTAACTCAGCTAGACGTTATAGAGACATTCAATTATTTACTTGGTTTAAATGTTAGCCGAGTTCAAGTATTCGTTAATGGCAAAACCCGGTACATTGCTGTGTTCGGGAGTGACACATGTAAGCGGATTGCAATAATCTGGCGCCCTACAGTGAATCTCGACCTTGAGGTTGATAAAAAGTTCGTTGAGGCAACAATTCTTCAAGGCCTTAAAGTAGATGTACTGTTTGTAAATGGCGACTCATTTATAGCAAACGCAAAGCCGTTGGAAGCTGAATTCAAGCGGTTAATGGGAGCATAAGTTATGAATAGAATAATTTGCGTAACTAAGCTACGCTTCGTCGTCTTTGCCTATCAATTATTCTTCTAAGACTATCTATTGACAGCATTTTTCCTTGTTTTCTATGAATCATTCTATGGCAATTAGAGCATACTAAAACCACATTGTTTAATGCATCTTGTAGCGTTTGGCGACTTCCGTTTATTTCGAGCTCATGGATGGGCTTCTTGTGATGGACTTCAATAAAACCTTCTCCATGGTTCCCATAAAAACGCGAAAAATTAAAGTCACAAACTTCACAAAAAACTAAGCCATTATTTCTTGACTTAAAGTAGGTTATCGCGCTTGTTCTTAATTTATTCGATCGCTGTCTTTGAAGATAAGACCGCTCATCAACTGCCCCTTCAAAAATTATTCCTCTATAATCATTAATAACCTCTTGATTTATTTGATTGCTAGAAAAGCCTTGAGAGATGAGTTCTAAATGTGCATCTCTGTGTTTCCTTAAATATGCCAATCCTTTTCTTGTTATCCTAGATATCCCTTGATCAAATGTCGCAAGTTCTTTGCCTTCCAGATTTCTATGGCTTCCCACCAAATTTCTAACTTTTTGACTAAAATGAGTGTCATTTCTGCCTTCGAGTAATTCGGCGTCTATTCCCGCTGGGTGCATCGCTTCAGTCAGCAAGCGAATTAAATCAGCGGTTGTAAGTCCATTCCGATTTTTTTCTAAAAGAGTCAGGGCAGGAATTATTAATTCGCTCTCTGTGTAAACCATATTCGTTAATTTCACGCGAATAAGTATATGAATCCATGTGAAACAGTACGAGGTCGATATGTCATTTCCTGTTTTTTTGCTCTTCTTTTAACTTGTAATCGGTATAAGCTTGAGTCCAGTTTTCGGTCTCAACCGACTTATCTTTGGTTATAATATTCGCTGTAAACTCTTCTAATGAGATCCCTGTTAGTTTAAGTAAATATTCGACTTTGTGTTTACCTATCGACCTCTTACCTAACCACATATCCCTTGCTACTCCATTTAGTCCAGGTCTACCAGGATAGCCCATGTCTATTGCAATTCCCCTAAGAGAGCCTGATTTATCGTATGCTTTGCTGAAGAGCTTTGTTCTAAACTCTTTGTTTAGATAAATCGACTGTGGAAGCTTTGCTATTTTTTCCTTGTTCATTTCCTGCGCCTTAACAAAAAGTTAAAAACGATATAGTATAAAAGAATTCTATAATCGAGGATTAAAAATTATGGGTAAGAGAGAAAAAGGTCTAGCAAACGTTGCCTATAATATTTTGAGTCAAAGAAGAAAACCCATGTCATATACTGAGATAACAGACGAAGCAATTCGAATTAATGCTCTAAAAACCAAAAGCAAAACTCCATGGCAATCTTTGAGGGTAGCAATGGCTAGGGATAATCGATTTGTCCGGTTGGAAAAGGGGATATATGGTCTTATTGAGTGGTAAGTGACCCTATTAACGGTAGAATAAAACTCTAGAGAGACATAATTATTGCTACAATGCAAATCTTGCGGGTCTAAAGTCAAAACTGTTAAGCATTGGAAATATAGTAACAACTATTTTTACGTTAAACTCTACCGCTGCCAAAATTGCGGGCTTTCCTTTAAAGCGTATTATCATAACGGCGAACTAAGTCACACTATCCCACGGGATGCAGGAATTCCAGATAAAGGTTGTAAGACGCGCATGGAAATTCTCAAGTATCTTAGACATTATAGAGCAGGCACCTGTTACGAGATTGCGTCGAAACTGGGTCTTGACATTGAAGATGTTTTCAAAGCACTCAATAAATTGAAGAATGATGGTTTGGTAGAAAACGCTTAAAACGCAAAGGTTCAACCGATTTCTTGTGTTGCAACTTGGGGTAGCGGATTGGTGTGACGTGTTTAGGTAACGAGAAAATACTTACTTTTTCCACCTGCAGATTTGGCTTTGGTCACACCGCTCGCAGCTCTTGCCTGGAGTGGGTTTAAACTTGCGTTTAGTTATATCCTCCACCACCTTTTGTGCGTTATGTTTGGCTGAAGTTAAACTGGGTTCGGAGACGTCGACGGGTTTTACATCTGCCTCGTCGAGGTATGCTACGGAGCCGCTTGAAACAGGTCTGCCCATGGTTTTTAGACCTGTTGTGTATAGCTGGATTTGGGTTGAGACCTCTTCAAGGGTTCGGGCTTCTTCTGAGCTCTTGTAGTCTCGGACTTCGAGTTCTCCGCCATTTTTGAGGAT
>JAEAME010000660.1_pt1 | contig 32208 bp, 32 predicted proteins | sample 8958731 | NCBI WGS metagenome assembly JAEAME01 (sample SAMN16933194, study PRJNA681113) | bioreactor sludge metagenome | isolation source: anerobic bioreactor sludge (Control) | place: India:Bengaluru | collected 2018-10-24
GCTTTTCAACTCGTTCATTCCATTTTGACATAATTTTCTCCGTTATCAATAATTCTCATCATCTTCTTTGATAGTATTCAGTTATCATGTTACTTCAGAATTGGCATGTTCTTCATTGCATTATTATCTTTGTCAGAATGCTTTCTAAAATATAGTAATATCCTTCAAAAATAACAAATAAAATTACTGTCATAGTTCATTATAAGCTCTCATATTCCATTCATTATTGCGCATGAATAGTTCAATTCTTCTGCTTTGAAATTGCCACCTTTTTGTCGATATAATATATTCAAATTGCACCTGAATAAGCATTATCAAAGGCGCAATTTGCATCCATTTAATTATATAGTCCATTTCTAAACATCTTAATAACCCATTGAAATCTTGTCACTAAAACACCCATCCACAAACTCTGGCACCATCCTTGTATGTAACAAATTAGCAAAACTCAAGGAGAAAACCCATGTGCCTGGCATTAGCGGCTTATGAAAACCGTATGGCAGCGTTGTTGGAGTCAGCCAATCAATTGGTCGTGGTGGATTGGCCACGTATTGATTCCAAACCGAAAAAGATTGTGGCGGTCATCGATCATACGTTGCCTTACCTGATGCAATTGCTCCACAGGAACAATGTCACTATTCTCATCTGTGGGGCGATCAATGGCTGTATGTTTCGATCGATTGAAAGCATGGACATCAAGGTAATCCCCTGGATCACGGGGAATGTCGATGATGTGCTGGCGGCTTTTAAAAATAATACGCTGGAGCAATGTGTCATGCCAGGCTGTTTGCAAGGAAATGGTCGGGGGAAAAGAGGAAGACACGGTTGGGATAAATTCAACTTAAAATTCTAAAATAAATTTAAACTGAGGAGATTTTAGCAATGGGACAACATGGACATCGAAATATGTATTACATGACGGGTTTGCCTGGCTGGATGCGATTTGGTTATTCTCCAGGCTGGGTCGGAAGAAGCGCCACCGGATTGGGACCCGCTGCCCAATTTATGATGACAGGACAATGGCCCACGCCGCAGATGCAGGCGTACTGGAATGCGGTTCAAAGTGGAACGGCTCCCAATCCAGCTTTTGGCCAGCCTGGTTTTCAGCCGTATGGGGCGCCAATGACGCCTGAACAGGAAGTTCAGTTTCTGAAAAATCAGGCGGAGATGTTATCACAGCAATTAGAGCAGATAAACAATCGGATTTCAGAATTAGAGAAGGAGAAATAATCATGCCAAGAGGTCGTCATTTTTTTGGAAGGGGATTCTGGAAGGCTGGCTATTGTGGCTATCCATTCCCAATTGGCGGCGGCAGAGGCCGTGGGAGAGGTATTTGTCGAGCCATGTACCCGTATTGGGCGGCACCATACGTGCCTTACTATCCACCAGTGCAGCCATCATTTTACGGGAGAGGATATTATCCGCCGACTCATGTGGGCTTTGGAGGGGTTTCGCCAGTTGCACCGTATTTGTTTTGATATTTCTTTTACCGCAAAGGCGCAAGTTGAGAAATTCCAATAATCAAAAACAAATGACAAATAATAATCAATATTCAAAATTCAATTACCAAACAAAAACACTAAATAGTGAAATCTACTTTCAAAGGCGCAAAACCTTAAACCTCACGCCAAGCCGCAAAGAGCGCTAAGAAAAATGGAATGTTACACTTTGCGACTTAGTGGCTTTGCGTGAGAAATATTTATCAGCAATTTTAAATAAGAGATACGAAGGAGTAAGTAAATGAAGATAGCGATTACAGCCACAGGAGCGGATTTACAGGCACAGGTCGATCCACGATTTGGCAGGGCACAGTATTTTATCATCGTCAATCCTGAAACAATGGAGTTTGAGGCAATTGAGAATTCGAGTTTGAGTGCGGCGCATGGGGCGGGCATTCAAGCGGGGCAACTGATGAGCTCGAAGGATGTTTCGGCGGTGATTACGGGAAGCGTGGGACCTAATGCATTTCAGACATTAACCGCAGCAGGGATTCAAATTTTTCAGTCGCCAGGTGGAACCGTGCAGCAAACGATCGATGCCTATAAAAAAGGACAGTTGCAGCCCGTTAGCCAGTTCGGTCCTGCTCATGCAGGTATGGGCATGGGACGTGGTATGGGTATGGGCGCTGGCGCAGGTTTTAATCCGCCCACTCCACCCGCAGCGCCAAAGACCAAAGAGCAGGAACTGCAAGAATTGAAAGCCCAGGCGGAACAGGCGAGCGGGCAACTTAAGACGATCAAGAAACGAATTAGTGAACTTGAAAATGAATAATTTGGGTGACTGGGTAATGGGGTGACTGGTTAAATTGGTAATTGGAGAATCGGGCAACTTGGTCATTTGGGAATAACTCTGATTTTCCGTTCACTCAATAACGTTATTACCTTATCACCTAATTTACTAACTACCCAATTACCCAGTAAACCATTTACCTAATTACCCAATAAACCAATAACCTAATAAAATCGAAAATAAAAATGGCAATTAAAATTGATCAACAAAAATGCAACGGCTGTAGCGTCTGCCTGGATGCCTGCACTGTTGGGGCGATTTATATGGTCGATAACAAGGCGTACGTCGATGAATCACTTTGTACTTCTTGTTGGAATTGCATGGAGGTTTGTCCTGTGCAGGCGATTCAGCTTGTTGCCAATGTCGTCGTGACGCCACAGCCTGCTGCTGAGGTTCAATCGAGCCGAACATCGTTCTGGCCGACACTGAAAGCGGCAGTAGTAACGCTGGGAAGCACCGTGGCGCCGATCGTGATTTCGAAAATTGGCGATTTCCTCGTTTCTGCCCTGGAAAGCAAGGCAGATCGTTCAATTTTATCGAACAAAAGGACACCCGCCTCGGGCAGGCAACAGCGACGGCGCTATCGAGGAGGTTCAAGAGGATGATGTTCAAATACCTTATTCTTAGTTTGTTTTTTCTTTTTCAAAACTGTCAGGGACAAAATGATATGAAGCATAATATTGATCATTCCAAAATCTTGATCACGGTTGTTTATGATAACGTGATTTACGATTCGACCTTAACTGCTGAATGGGGATTTAGCTGTGTGATCCAGACCGAAAAAGATACGCTCTTGTTCGATACGGGAGGCAAGGGCAAAGTTTTGCTGGATAATATGCGAAAATTGAACATCGATCCCCATTCGATGCAGTCGGTGGTGATTTCTCACAATCATTGGGATCATCAGGGCGGGCTGAAGGATTTTTTGGCGGTCAATTCAAAGGCGACCGTTTTTATTCCGACTTCTTCGCCAGCGGCTCTGGAAAACGAGATCACTTCAAGTGGCGCCAAAGCGGTCAGGGTCGATTCGTGCACGCAGATCAATGAAGCCATGTTCTCAGCCGGTGAATTGAAAGGGAATATCCCTGAACAATCTTTGGTGGTGCAATCTCCCAAAGGATTAGTAATCATCACGGGTTGCGCTCATCCTGGCATTGTGCGGATTATCGAGCATGTCAAGACGCAATTTCCGTATGAACCGATCTATCTGGCGATGGGTGGTTTTCATTTGAAAAGTGAAACCACTCAAAATATCGAGAAGATCGTCAAAACAATCCAGGATGATGGGGTTGAAAAAATCGCACCCAGTCACTGCACAGGGGAAGCAGCGATTGAAGTTTTTAAACAGCGATTTGGAAAGGATTTTATCGAGTCTGGGGTCGGAAGAAGGATTGACATTTAAAAATATTCGATTCTCAATGATGGAAGGTCATTGCGAGGAGCGCAGCGACGAGGCAATCTTTCGGCTTCAAAGGGATTGCTCCGCTTCGCTCTCAACGACTATTTCTGACTATTGTTTTTTGAAATTAACTCATGGTTGGATTTTGAAATTATTTGAAATTTTAATTTTGTGGTTTGGAATTTAAAAGCAGAGGAGATGAAAAATTATGCCATTCGGAGATGGAACTGGACCTGCGGGAAAAGGACCAGGAACGGGCCGAGGAGCTGGTCGGGGACGCATGGGCGGCACACGACCTGGCGCAGGGCCGAGCGGTAACTGTGTTTGTCCAGCCTGTGGAACAGTGGTGGCACATCAGCGGGGGAAACCGTGCTATGAAATAGCGTGTCCCAAATGTGGCGCCAATATGATGAGGCAATAGCATCAATTAACAAAGCGTGAAGTCCAGCGAATAGCTTTCATGTAATTTATTTGCTGAAATTGCCGTTCGCAATGTCTCGATTTTGAAATCAATTTAGATTAAGAAATAAATACGATTACAGATTGACCAATCCTAGAGAATCTAAAATTTCTAAACTTTTTAAGTTTAGGAATGTTTAATTTATGACAAATAAATCATCAACCGTACCTTTTTAATTAACAATTTAACGAGTAGGAGGAACGCCTATGGAAGAGGAAATCAAAGCTGGTTGTGCACGACCAACTGGCGGACCGGTCGGCGAACCGACACCTAAAAAAACTGAAACCACGGAAAAAATTATCAAGGAGGAACCGAAAATGATCAAAGTTGGACAGAAAGCCCCCGATTTTGTCGCCCCAGCTTATCATAAGGGGAAATTTGTGAATGTTAAATTATCCGATCACCTTGGAAAATGGGTGGTGTTGTGTTTTTACCCCGGCGATTTTACCTTTGTTTGAGCCACCGAGGTCTCGGCAGTTGCTGAGAAATACGGCGAATTCCAAAAGCTCGGTGTCGAAGTTTTGTCAATGAGTATCGATAGCATGTTTGTCCATAAAATGTGGAACGATCATGAGCTCTCCAAAATGGTCAAAGGAGGAATTCCATTTCCGATGTTGTCGGATGCTGGTGGAAAAGTAGGTACGGTTTACGGAATTTATGATGACAATGCTGGTGTGGAAACCAGGGGACGCTTCATCATCGATCCCGATGGCGTGGTTCAGGGTTTTGAAGTGCTGACTCCGCCTGTGGGAAGAAATGTGATGGAATCGTTGCGACAGATTCAGGCATTTCAATTGGTGAGAAACAGCAAAGGCACCGAAGCCACTCCTTCAGGCTGGAAGCCTGGCAAAATGACGTTGAAACCAGGTCCCGATCTGGTGGGCAAGGTCTGGGAAGTCTGGAAGACAAGTATGGCGTTTGATTGATTACTAAATCATAAAACTCACGCAAAGCCGCTAAGACGCAGAGAGATGTCTCAGCACTTAGCGGCTTTGCGTTTTGGCGGGATGATTGTCCAAATAAAAACGATATGAAAAGTAGTCAGAGACGGATGTACTGTTGGAGTGCGAGAACTTTGTGTGTCACCACGCAATCCATAAAGAGGCGGTACTCCTATTTTTAGTTCGACCGCAAAGAGCGCCGGAAACGCGGCTTAGATGGTTATAAGCCTTTCTTGAAAATGTCATAGGTTGATAAATTAGAAATTTATGGAACAAACACCTTCTGACTTTAACCAGAAGATTTTAGATCATTTTCTCAATCCCCGCAATATCGGCGAAATTGAAAACGCCGATGGCTATGCCCGCATCGGCGATCCCAGCTGCGGAGATTTTGTCAAAGTGTGGCTTCGTATCGAAAATGAAAGCATTGTGGATTTTAAATACAAAGTGTTCGGCTGCTGGGGGGCAATCTCCACGACCAGCGTGGTGTCGGAATTGGCTATGGGCAAGTCTATCAAAGAAGCCACCCAAATTACCGACGATGATGTGATAAAAGCGCTGGGTGGAATTCCTGAACAAAAACAGCACTGCTCGTTATTGGGCATTCAGGGCTTACGAGCGGCCATGGCAGATTTTATATTGAAAGATAATCATCGCAAATATGTAGCTCGGCTGGAACATTATCGGTCAATGGGATATGATATAACAGCGATCAGGGAGAAAATGGTGAGCCTGCTTGCCGCCCTGTTCAACGGCGCTAAAATTCTGGATGTGGGCTGCGGCAAAGGACATCTGGCGGTAGCCATTGCTCGTTCGGGCAGAAGCTGCACTTCGATTGACATTTCGGACGAAGAAATCTATTATGCCAGGCTGAATGCAATCTTTTTTAATGTGGATGATAGGATTGATTTACAAATTCAGGATGCACGAAACTTGAAATTTGAATCCCACTCATTCGATGCAGTGGTTTCGGCGGCCTTGTTTCATCACCTGATCCATCCTGAACTGGTATTGAATGAGATGCTGCGGGTCTGTAAATCGCCTGGCAAAATTATCATCTCCGATTTGAATGAACAGGGGCAACAGGCGGTAGCCACGCTGCATCGACAGGAAGGCAAAGAGCACGTGATGCTCGGCTGGTCGATGGAGGAGATCAAACATTGGTTTGAAAAAAAGGGATTTCAGCCCGTTGTGTGGAAAGAAGGCGGAGAGACGGTTGTTAGTGTGGATGTCTGATCGAAAATTAGGTAATTAGATTATTAGGTGATTGGATACCAGTTACCCAATTACCCAGTTACCTAATTACCCAAAAGGTTTGCAACCTTTGAAAGGGTCGAATTGTGAATTGAAAATTGTTAATTGATAATGGATAACCAAATAATGTTTTAATAAACAATGGAGCTTCAACTATGAACCAGGGACATGCGATGGCAGATCGCAAGCAACAGGAACAACTGCTCGATACGGCGATTCGTGAGAATATGGCTCGGATTAAACATAAAATCATTGTGATGAGCGGCAAAGGTGGCGTGGGCAAAAGCACGGTGGCTACCAATTTAGCCTTCGGTCTCGCGCTGTCAGGATTTAAAATTGGACTATTGGATACTGATATTCATGGGCCATCGCTGGGCAAAATGCTTGGCATCGAAGGGCAATTCGTTCGCCCCTCAGAAAAGGGGACTGGCTTGCTGCCGATCGAGGTGAAAGGAATCAAAGTGATTACCATGGCATCGCTCTTGCAGGATGCGGATGCGCCTGTGATCTGGCGGGGTCCGCTCAAGATGGGAGCGATCAAACAATTTTTGGGCGAAATTGAATGGGGTGAACTGGATTATCTCGTCATCGACTCTCCCCCAGGAACAGGCGATGAGCCGTTGAGCGTCTGCCAGTTGATCCCCGAAGCCGATGGCTCGATTATCGTGACTACACCGCAGGATGTCGCTTTGATTGATTCCCGTAAAGCGGTTCGTTTTTCCCAGGCATTGCGAATTCCCGTGCTGGGCATTGTGGAAAATATGAGCGGTTTCAATTGTCCCCATTGCGGCAAGCCGATTGATCTGTTCAAAGTCGGCGGCGGCGAACGGGCGGCAAATTCGATGAATATTCCATTTCTTGGCAGAATCCCGATTGATCCTAAAATTGTCGATAGCGGCGATAATGGATTCGCTTATATTTATGATTACGCCAAAGCGCCTGCGGGATCGGCGATGCAGGAAGTTGTGAATAAAATTATTGAAGCAACAAGAGAAGTAAAAGCAGCATAAAAAATCATTAATCTATATCAATTGGATTTCTATTATTTATTGAAAGGAAAACAAATTGTTCACACCTAAAAGAATGTTTCTGACTAAAGGTGTTGGCGAACACCGAGAAGAATTACAGTCGTTCGAACTGGCGCTGCGACATGCTGGTATTCAGATGCTGAATATCGTCTCAGTAAGTAGTATCTTTCCGCCAGGTTGCGAAATTATCTCTCGAGAAAAAGGGTTATTGGAGGTAACGCCAGGTCAACTCACTTTTTGTGTAATGGCGAGATGTTCCAGCAATGAGCCGCGCCGCCAGCTTGCCGCTTCGATTGGTGTCGCCATACCTACAGACACTTCAATGTATGGCTATTTGAGCGAACATCATTCCCATGGACAAACCGATGAAGAAGCTGGTGATTACGCGGAGGATCTGGCAGCCGCTATGTTAGCCTCAACTCTCGGTGTTGAATTTGATGAAGATGAAAGCTGGGATAATAAAAGACAAATCTGGAAGATTAGTGGCAAAATCGTACGAACGATGAATATAACACAATCGGCGAGAGTGAATAAAGACGGCAAATTTAAAACCGTCGTTGCTGCCGCTGTGCTTTTACCTTGAGATGGTTTAAAATAATTACTTTTCCGAATAGCATTCCTGAACCTGTCATATTTAGGAATGCTTTCCCGTTGAAGGAGCTTATTAAAAATGATCATCAGCATCGCCAGCGGCAAAGGCGGAACGGGCAAGACCACGATAGCGGTCAATCTGACGTTGTCGCTGGGAAATAACGTTCAATATTTAGACTGCGATGTGGAAGAGCCGAATGGGCATATTTTCATCAAACCTGAGTTTCAGCCGCCGATTACAGTCGGTACACCGATCCCTGGAGTCGATAAATCGAAATGCACATATTGCGGCAAATGCGGGGAGATCTGTCAGTACCATGCCATCGTGGTGATCAAAAATAATGTGCTGGTATTTCCAGAAATGTGCCACTCCTGCGCAGGCTGCTGGCTGGTTTGTCCTGAAAATGCGATTTCGCCCATCGATCGGGAGTTGGGAGTTATCGAGCAGGGCTACAATGGCGGTGTTGAATTTATTCATGGCAAGCTGCGCATCGGCGAAGCCATGTCGCCGCCGCTGATTCGAAAAGTGAAAAGCAAAATCGATCCTGCCAAAACAGTGATCATCGATGCGCCGCCTGGCACCTCATGCCCTGTGATCGAATCAGTGAAAAAGAGCGATTTTGTTTTGCTGGTCACCGAGCCGACGCCTTTTGGGTTGAATGATTTGAAACTGGCGGTTGAAATGGTTCGTAGCTTGAAATTGAAGCTTGGCGTGATCATCAATCGGTCGGATGTGGGCAATGATGATGTACGAGACTATTGCGCCGAAGAAAATATTCCGATCCTGATGGAAATTAAAAATGACCGCAAGATCGCCGAAGCCTATTCACGAGGCATTCCGCTGATTGAGCTTTATCCCGAATACGGGGTAAAATTCCAGGCATTGTACCATGACATCGAACGGAGGGCAGGCGCATGAAAGAGATCGTGATCATCAGCGGAAAAGGTGGTACAGGCAAAACCACGATTACAGCGGCATTTGCAGCGTTAGCCAAGAACAAAGTCATGGCCGACTGCGATGTCGATGCAGCGGATTTGCATTTGATTCTGAGTCCTGAAATTCAACACGAGGAAGATTTTTACAGCGGAAAGTCTGCCTTTATCAGGAAAGACGCCTGCACCGAGTGCGGCAAATGCATCGAAGTCTGCCAGTTCGATGCTATCAGTCCTGACTTTGTGGTCGATCCGATTGCCTGCGAGGGCTGCGGCGTCTGCGTCTATTTTTGTCCTGTGAATGTCATTGATTTCAATGATAATTTGAGCGGACGGTGGTTTATTTCCAATACTGGTTTCGGTCCCATGGTTCACGCTAAATTGGGTATTGCCCAGGAAAACTCAGGCAAGCTGGTTACGCTGGTGCGGCGACAGGCAAAGCTGCTGGCAGAAAAGCAAAATGCCGATTATTTCATTGTGGATGGTGCGCCTGGGATTGGCTGTCCCGTGATTTCGTCGATCACGGGAGCGAATGCCGTACTGGTTGTCACCGAGCCAACGCTGTCGGGGCAACATGATATGGAACGTGTTGTCAGCCTGGCAGCGGATCATTTTCAGATTCCAACTTTTGTCTGCGTCAATAAATTTGATCTGAATGCGGAGCTGACCGATCAGATTGAAAAATTCTGTCACGACAGGAATATTGGTTTCGTCGGTAAAATTCCTTACGATACCATCGTAACCGATGCCATGGTTCTGGCAAAGACCATTATTGAGTTTTCGGATGGGGTAATTTCAAAGGAAATTAATAAAATGTGGGATAAGATTGTGGTTTCTATAACCAGCCAATCGTATTAATTTAATCATTTTTATTCAAAACGTGGAGGGTATTTATGAACCAATCAAAAAAGCTTTTTGCAAACGAAATCATCTCTTTAATTGCTTTAAGCTTTTTGCTTTTTATTCCAGCAAACCAGATCATTTGTCAGGAATCCTTTTTTAATAAAAGCCTTCATCATACCACCGAAGGCATGCGTTACTGGTATGAAGAGCAGGGCGGTTTTAAAAATGTTACAGGCATTCCTTACACTGAACTGGACTGCAAAGGCTGCCATATTAAGACCTGTGACCAGTGCCATGACGATAAAAACGACAATGTCTTTTCTTATTCAGTAGCCAGTACCAAAAAGCAGGATATCTGTCTTCCCTGCCATACTCGGGAGGCGACCACGATCAATTTCGGAAAACAAAATAATTTACTTGATGTTCACTTTGCTAACGATATGACCTGCACCGATTGTCATAAAGCACAGGATTCGCATGGCGATGGAATTTCTTACGTTTCCATGCGTGATATTACCAATCCCCGACCTGCCTGTACCGATTGTCATGAAGCGACCTCTACGCTGCGTGCTCACCGGGTACACAAAGGGAAATTGGATTGTAATGCCTGTCATGTCAAATATACTACCACCTGCATGAATTGCCATTTCGATCAATTTTTAGCTACGGGTACTCGAAAAGGCAATTCAATTGCGCTCGCTGCCAATGTTTTTCTTATTAATTACAATGGGAAAGTAACGACAGCCAATTTGCAAACTCTGGTTTACAAAGGCGAGAAATTTGTGGCTTACGCGCCCCATTTTACGCATTCAATTCAAAGACAAGCCCGACCGTGCACTGAATGCCATGGTACCGACGTCGCAATACAATTGAAAAATGGAGAAAAAATAAGACCAATGGATTATCAGGAGGGAAAATTTATTGTCAAACAGGTTGCTATTCCCATCGTTGCGGATCAATTGGATTGGCAGTTTTTAGACAAAACGGGTGACGGCTGGATGATTTTAACAAATGATAAACCTGTTCATGTTCAAAATACGTGTTATGGCGAGCCATTGACAGAGAGACAAATTAAAAGATTAGCGTTGCCTTTTAAAAAATAGGTGTTAGAAAAGAAAAAAAATGTAATATCAGAATAAAAATGAAGGGCAAAGTTAACATCGGCATCATTATCTGTGAATGCTACCATACTTGTGCAGGAGGCAAATGTTTTCGCTGGCTGTCAAAGATCAGGAGAAGGTTGAATTGGTTGGCTACACCACCTGCAACGGCTGTCCTGGCGGCATGTCGAATATGCGCCTGAAGAGATGATCAAAAATGGCACAGAAGCCATCCACCTGGCTACAGGATGGTGGTTGGCTATCTGCCCCCTGTCCCTATTTGACTCATTTTCGGGATTTTATTGAAACTTGTTATGGCGTGAAAGTGGTGGTTGGGACGCACCCGATTCCACAGAAATATCTAAATGTTCATTCGAAATTGAAAACCTGGGAATCGCCAGAATGGAAGGAATTCATTCAGCCGACAGTGGCCGATGAAAAGACTTGACTGGCTTATGATTGATTGTTGAGAGGAGCTTAACTATGCCAACTTATGAATATCGATGCCAAAAGTGTGGTCATCATTTTGAAATAGCTCAAAACATGAGTGACGATCCGTTAAAAGAATGCCCACAGTGCGGGGGAATGATTACACGTCTTATTTCAGGCGGCAGTGGCTTTGCGCTGAAAGGCAGTGGATTTTATCAAAATGATTACAAGAAGCATGACACGTGCTGTTCCAGAGGCGAAAGCTGTGATAATCCGAAACGGTGTTGTGAGAATTGACGTGAGACGATTGTAATGTTACGTTTCACGTTTGACGTTTCACTAAAATTAATCAGAAAATCAATCAAATAATCAACAAGGAGCATTAGAATGAAAGTTGCCATTTCAACAGATACTGGAAACGTATCTGCTCATTTTGGGCGCTGTCCCGAATTCACCATTTTAGAAATTAACGATGGAAAAATCACCAATCGAGAAACCATTCCTAATCCTGGGCATCATCCTGGTTTTTTGCCAGGCTATTTTGAAGGGATGGGAATCAATGCCGTGATCGCTGGTGGTGGCGGCACACGGGCGCAGATGCTATTTGCAGAAAAAAATATCCAGTTTGTTTTGGGAGTTTCGGGCAAAATTGATGAAGTGACCGATAAATTATGCAAAGGCGAATTGGAAGGCGGTGAAAGCTTGTGTACTCATGGAGAAGGGCACGATCATAATGAAAATCATCAATGTGATCGCGGGAATCATAAGTGTTAAAAATCCAAGTTGGATTTTGGGCATCAGGCATTATTTGTAGCTCCCTGCCAATTGGCGGGGATGAAGCTATTAGCGTATTTGTTTTGAATTTTGAAATTTGCTGCAGGATGATCTTTACAATTAATTTCAAAATTCTTCCCAAAGCTTTTGAGTCTCGAAAGGGTGCTGAAAATTTCTGAACTGAATCAAATAGAGGATAATAATTTTTGTTAGACGAACGTAGCGCATCAATAAAATCAACCTACGATTGTATTCCCTGCGCCATCGGCAGCTTGATCACGCTCTTTAAAAAGGGGATGGTTACCTCAGAAAAACAAGCTCCCGCCATGCGTGCTTTGCTGAATTACCTCAGTCAAATTGATTTTAACCAATCGCCTCCCAAAATCGGACAGGAGATGCATCGCATTATTCGGCAAATACTTAATAATCCTGATCCGTACTATCAACTCAAGCAGAAATTTAATCGGTTGATGCTGGATTATTATCCTGATTTGAAAAAATTGGTTGATGAGGCAGATAATTCGTTTCAGATGGCATTGCGATTAGCGATTGCAGGGAATGTCATCGACTATGGTCCAAGTCAACCGTTTGATATTAACAAAACACTGGAGCAGGCAAAATCAATAGTGCTGGCCATCGATGATTCCCAATTTTTGCAGGAATCGATTTCAAAATCAAAAATATTGCTTTATCTTGGAGACAATGCTGGTGAAATCATCATGGACCGAATTTTTTTAGAGACAATCCAGCATCCTAATATCTACTTTGTTGTTCGTGGAGCGCCGGTCATCAATGATGCGTTGATCGAAGATGCCCAACTGGTCGGCATCGACAAAATTGCTCATCTCATTACCAATGGCGATGATGCGCCAGGAACGATTTTAGAGAGCACTTCGGCTGAGTTCAGAAATATTTTTGAGAAAGCTGATCTGATTATTTCAAAGGGGCAGGGCAATTATGAAGGCTTATGTTGTGTTCCCAAAAACATCTTTTTTATTTTGATGACCAAATGCGATCATGTGGCAAATCATCTTGGCGTCAAAAAAGGTGATTTTATAGTGAAACACACTTGCATTTTTTGAGTTATATATATTAAAATTTTTATTGAGAATATTAAAATAACTAACGTGAGTAAACAATGTATCCAGTCCTAGTTAAATTAGGTGCGTTTGAATTACGAAGCTATGGTCTTGCCTTAGCGATCAGCATGGCGCTGGGCGTACTGATTGCTATGAAGCGGGCGCCTCGATTTGGAATTAAAAAAGAAACGATCTTGGATTTTGCTGTCGTCATCATGGTTGCCGCCATTGTCGGTAGTCGACTCTGGTACGTGGCTTATCATCTTGACGAATTCAGCGGGCAATGGTTCAATACCATCAATCCTGTTCAGAATGGAACGATTGGCATTGCCGGTTTGTCCATGATCGGTGGAGTTGTTCTGGCAATCATTTCGGCATTGGTTTATGCCAAAATAAGAAAAATAAATTTTCTAAGCCTGGGGGATACCATTGCACCAGTTTTTTTGCTGGGTGAAGGAATTGTGAGGTTGGGTGGTTGCTTTTTAAACGGTTGTTGTTTTGGTCGGCCTACTACCAGTGCGCTGGGTGTGGTCTTTCCACCTGAGGGCGTGGCAGGTTCAGTTTTTCCTCATACGCATCTTTGGCCAGCTCAACTGTTTGCCTCGGCGCTAGGTTTTATCGGTTTTGCCTTGGCTATCTGGCTGGGTCGAAAGTCATATTTTTCGGGTTTCACCTTCTGGCTGGTCTTCTGCTACTATGCTATCGATCGCTTTATCATAGATCAGTTTCGCTTTTATGAGTCTCCACAGGTGTTAGCAGCATTTGGTCCTATAACTATCAACGCCAATCATCTCTTGCTTTTGGGATTATTTCTCGCCAGTGTTTTTTTTCTGACCCGAGGCTGGCGTCAGCGACAATAATTTGCTTGTGCGGGAAAAATTCCTTTTATAATTATTCATGGCTAATAGCAAGAACATTTTCAAATTTTTTATGGCGGATGCCCATGACGAATATTCAACAGCCGATTCTCATTCAGATTAAACCCATCGGTGTTATCCATACGCCTTGTCGTGAGCCGAAAGATATTCCCATCCAGGGCATCTTTAAATCTGATATGGAAGGCTGGATTGAGCTGGCAGAAAAATATCAAACTGGCTTGAAGGATCTCGATGGATTCAGTCATGCCATTTTGATTTATTATTTTCATCGATCAGCCGAAGAACGTCTGACAGGAAAACCATTTTTGGAAGATAAGACTCACGGCATTTTTGCCATCCGCAGTCCGCATCGTCCCAATCATTTGGGACTTTCTATCGTGAAGATCAAACAGATCGAGACCAACAAATTATTTTTCACAGAAGTCGATATGCTCGATGGAACGCCACTGCTGGATATTAAGCCGTATTCCCAATATTTTGATTGCCGTGAAAACGTCGTGTCTGGCTGGATGGAAAAACATTTTCAAGATGGGGTGATTCCGGATCAGACAATTTTGAGATAGTTTTGAATACGCTTGGTCTAACACCATAATTATCCTCACGCCAAGCCGCTAAGAACGCAAAGGTGCCATTTTTTTCTTGATTCGAAACTACTTTTCCCTGACTAGCAGCAACATCAAACTTGCAATGACTGTTAAAGCCAGTGAACAATAAAAAGGCATGAACAGGCTTACTTTTTCCCAGAGTAGTCCGGCTATCAAAGAAGCTGGCAGCGCGCAAAGCCCAATGACCATCTGAAATCCTCCCAACGAGCTGGCTTTGAATTGTGGTGGCGCCAGTTCAGCCACGAAAGTTTTCTGAACTGTTTCCAGAGCGGCTTTATGTACACCATAAAGGATGAATGTGAAAATAATGGAAAAATAGCTTCGCCATAAAATGAAGCTAAGACAGACCAGCCCCCATAACAGGAAAGCCAAAAGCATCACTTTCTTTCTGCCAATTTTATCCGATAGCCTTCCAAATGGAAGTGAAAAAATTGACGCCGCTGCTGTAAAGATCAAGTAGAGCACTGGAACAAAGGTAATTGTAAATCCGAATTGCTTGGCATAGATCAGTAAAAACGAATAGCTGAAGGATCCCAGCGCGAAAAAGGCGCTGAGCACCAGAAACAGCAGAAAATTTTTATCCAGATCTTGGAAGGAAATGCCTTTGTAAATTTTGAGCTGCTCGGCTTTTCTTTCTTTGATCATAAAAAGAATTAGCACTGCGCCGATCGCCGAAGGGATCGCCGCCAGCAGGAATAACGTTCGATAGCCCAATAGCTCGACGAAAAAGATGCAGATCAAAATGCCAAAGACAGCACCCAGGTTATCCATGGTGCGGAGCAGCCCAAAATTTCTCCCGCGATTTTCTTTGGTGGAAATATCCGCAATGATGGCATCGCGCGGCGCGCCCCGAATTTTTCCAGCCCGATCCAGAATACGAAACGGGATCAAATGCTGCCAGATGGTGGATATGGCATAGCCAATCCTCGAGATCGAGCCAAACAAATAGCCTGACCAGATGAATATTTTTCTTTTCCTGATTTTATCGGAAAAATAGCCCGAAGCTGCCTGGGAGATGGAGACGATGGCATCGCCCAGACCATCGATAAAGCCGAGCACGGCCATATTGGCGTTTAAGACTGACGTCACAAACAGTGGCCAGATGGGATAGATGATATCTGAGCCGAGATCATTTAAAAAGGAGGCGATAGCAAAGGTGCGAATGGTTTTTCTGTTTTCGTTTTGGTTCATCATTTATGAACAATTATCAGTTTTAAAATTTTATTCAGATTCAATTCTGGCAGCTCAATATGGACGATATAAATGCCGTTTCCTACCAGACGACCTTTTTCATTATTCAAATGCCAGCGCAGCATTGGGCTTTGATCGTCTTTGATAATGGTTTTGACCAGCACCCCGCCAGAATTAAGATGATTTATGATTGAACAGGGTAATGCCCTGTTCTAAATTTCAATCTGCAATCCAAACCGAATCTCTCTGGGATGACCAAATAGATCACCACCCTGTCCGATTTGATAATGTTGACGGTGTTGGAGATTGATCAAATCATAAAGAACGAAAAATTGTTCTCCCAGCGTTCCAATAAAGAATTCCTTTGAACCGGGATAAATATCAAACGAACCATCTTCTGTAACTGAGCCAGTTCGCCAATAAACATGCTCGACATTTTCCTTATTAAACAGATTTTGAATATACACAAATGCGGTCAGTGGAATTTTACCCAATAAAAATTGCCGATCTAATTTGAAATCAAACTGGTAATTCCAGGGAGTGATAATGTGCGCGATTTCATTATCGCGCAATCTTGGATCCGTATCATGCAATAAACTACCGAGATAAGCAGCCCATGGACCGAAGGGGCAATCATACAGTGTGAAATTGTGCCCACTGTTAAATCGAAACAGCAAATGCAAGCCAGTTCCGGCTATCCAATTTGGTTTCGATTTATCAAACTCATAGCTTAACAGGGCATTGATGCGATGTCGCTGGTTATACTCTAATGTGGACTTTTTCTGGGTTTTACTTTCATATGGATTGCTGTTATATATACCACGCTCGACATCCGCGAGATTGGAAATGGGATAGGAGTTAAAGTCTTTTACATCCGAGAGTGTGTAATTCAACCAGGAAGTGAATCCCCTGATTTTATACTGCAACGACAGTTCAAGCCCCTTCGATATCGATTCCCCATGATTTGCGAGTACAAAATAATTATTTATCGATGATGCGGGGGCAGCAACAATTTTGTCAGTTTCTAAATGTCCTTCAGTTATCTTATGAAAGACGACTGCATCAACTTTTAAATAATGCTGAACCTGATAAGAAATCCCGACCTGAGTTTGCATGGAAGTCACTGGTTTCGCATCGATTCCATGCGGATCGTTATAAAAATATCCGCCAAGCATAGATTTGTAATGATAAGCGCGACTGGAATAGACATCACTAAAGCGGACCTGTTGCACGTATTTGCCCCACGCAAAATTCAACTTGAGCCGATCGTTGATAAAAAATAGCGCGCTCAGGCGAGGAAGAAGATAGTTATGGGATGAAGATTTGATCATTGTTTTGGTCAGAAAATTTCCATAGGATGCCCATCCCTGCATTGCATCAGACCAAATTGCAACTACATCAGGATTAGCTGGATCAGGAAATATCGGCTCATCGCTGGCAAAGCTATCGTACCGAAGTCCCAGCTCGAGCTGAAATTTTTTAGAGACAAGTTGATCTTCAAGATAGAAAGAATAATTTTTAGGATGCCTGGGGCCATCGTTTACCTCATCGGTATTGTCGATTTTATTTCCAAAAATATCGAAACCAAAGGCATCGACCTCACCCCAGTTCCGCATCCGCAATAGCTGATCCTGATCGTGGCTTCCATTGTTTTTTCCCAGCTTGCGATATTCATTCATGTATAGCAGCGAATTCCCGATAATAAACTGCCTCAGGGTGCGGCGCTGAAAAGCGGCTCCGAAATCTAAATGATGCTTACCCAATTGTTTTTGTACTGAGCCAGAGGCTGCCCAGGCGTTCTCCATTGATTTGGAATAGGTAGCAATGATATCGCCCGGCGAAGAAAAATAAAACGAATAAAAATTCAAATCTTCGGGGCCAATAATATAGCTATCGTAAAATTGGTTCAGGCTCGATGCTGCGTTCCAGGGTAGCCCTTTGGCAACGATGGCCAGGCTATCTCGATAAAGCCAGAAATTGTCGCCAAATAAAGGATCATAATTTTTATTGCCGGAACCAAGCCAATCGAACTGGAAATGAGCATTTAAATTTTTAACATCAGCGTAATCCATTTGTAGCGAGAGCAGACCAGCATACTGTTCCAGAACTGGGATTCTGCGCTGATTGAAAACATGATAGATGGGCGTATCGTTCTGTTGCTGCTTCTCGTAGTTATAGAGGCCAATCGCTCGGAAAACAAACGGATGATAATTCGCTTCAATGATGCTGTTCAATACGAATCGATCGGCGCTGGCGTTAGGAATATTGCCAGGCTGGATGGCAATATTATCTGTGCCAGCGATCTGGTATAAACTTCGGCCATCGTTCTGATCAAACAATGGAAATTCCGTACCGCCGATGCTAAATCCATCCCAGAATTTTCGGTAATGGTCAGCAAAAGATTCTCCTTCACCAACAACAAAAAAACGAATATTATCTTTGAAGAGCTTGCCTTCAGTCAATAATAATAAATTGTAATAGCCGTAAGAAAATGTTCCCAGCCATTCTTCATAGCTATGGGGGAACCGATCACTTTCGCCCCGCAGTTGTAGTTTGAAATTTTCTCCCCCCCGTCGCAGTCGATGCTGGAATAAAGCTGAGGCGTGGCTGTTGCTGGCCGAAGGACTCGTCTCAAGCGAAATTTGATCCAGCGCTTCGGGAATAATCTGAAACAAATTTCTGCCAGTGAAAGCGCTGCGAATATCTGCGCCTTCGAATGAATAGGCGATTTCATCGGGACGGCTTCCGCGGACATGCAGATTTTCGATGCCCTGAAAATCCTGACGCACCACGCCGGGAAATAAGCCATAGTATTCCTGCGGCGCGCCGCGAAAGGGTAGTTGCCAGAATAACTGATTACTCAAAAATTGGGTATTCAAATTATATTCTGTTGTGTCGCTTTTTTGAGCTGAAGCTGGATTGCTGTTTGCCAGTATCACCATGATTGTAGAAAAACAGAATAGCATGAATTTGACAATAAAATATTTCAAGCGATAAAGCTGGCGCAATATTTTGGGATTCATTTTGTCTCCTTCGCTTTTTGATATAACCAAACAGAAAATATTTTTACGATTTTTAAGCTAAATAATATTTCGTGAAATTTCAAGCGATTTGTTCAATGAACTTTTTCCACTTTCGGCAAATGGAGTCCATTTGCTTAAATTTCAATTTTTCCGACAATCGATACAGACATAAGGAATACTCAATTTCAACGCGCCATTTAGGCTTGATATTCTGTTTAATTTTTGCTCGACAGTTTCGAAAATGGACTGCCGATCCTCAGGGGATAGGATTTTTTCCCAATTATCTAGAAATGCCAGCTTGATAAAGAAATGATTGAACATCGCGCTTCCATCAAGGAAACGCATCGTAAAAAAATCCTCATAAATTTTTTTAATATAAAATCCAGCGTTGGTTATCATCTCAACCGTTTGGTGGTCGGGCTTTCGCTTTTCAAGAATATGCGCTCGCATTTTGATGATCTCTTTCAGCTTTGCCTGCTCTCTCAGCGCCTCTTCAAAGACGCTATAAAATTGTTGCATCGTTGCTGGCAAATTGGCGGTCATGATGAACTGGCTGTTAGGACGACTCACCCGGTAACATTCTGCCAGAACAGCCTCAGGATTTTCCACATTATTGATGCCATTATTGGATACGATCAGGTGGAAAAATTCATTCTCAAACGGCAAATGTTCAGCCTTGCCATTGATGACCGCGATATTGGATAAATTTTGAATTTTGATTTTTAATCGAATTCGTTCGATCGCTTGTCTCCACGGATCGATGCCATAAAGATTACAGGACGACCCTAATCGATTGGCTAATTCAATCAATGGGAACCCAGCGCCGCAACCTATGTCCAGAACATTCATTTTTGGCTTGAATATAACGCTATCGAGCAGCTTTAATCCAAATGGAGCAGACCAGAGGGGAAGCTCATCCAAAATGGAGACCAGTGCGGGATCGTTCAAATTAAATTTTTCCTCAAGATAACCAACCATCACATACCTCAATTCATCGTAATTGTTTAGCCAAATATAGTCGCACAACTCGTATTAAAACTGAAACCGATTAAACATGTTATAAGCCATATTGATTTAATTTTTTTCTTGATTTCGTCTAGAAAAATAGAAATATGCGACCATCAATCAGAGTCGGGAACACAAAATTTATCCATCAGTAGAATAATAAAATTCCAAATCAATTGCAACTACTATTTAACAATTGAGGAGCAAATCTGGCATGAAAAAATTTTTTTCTACTGTTGAGTTACTTATTTTATACCAATTCATGTTTAGTTTTTCAGCGCAAGCTTGCACGAATTATCTCATCACTAAAGGCGCAAGCAAAGACGGTTCGACCATGATCACTTACGCCGCAGATTCACATGAACTGTACGGCGAGCTTTACTATACGGCTGCGGCGGATCACCTCCCCGGCGCTATGCTGGAAATATATGAATGGGATACTGGTAAATTTCTCGGACAAATCAAACAGGTCGCCCATACCTATGCAGTAGTGGGCAATATGAATGAACATCAGGTTTCCATCGGCGAAACGACGTGGGGTGGACGAGAAGGACTGAAGGATCCCAAAGCGATTATGGATTATGGCAGCTTGATGTACATCGCTTTGCAGCGGGCTAAAACGGCCCGGGAGGCGATTCAAGTGATCACTGATTTGGTAGCTGAATATGGTTATTATAGCTCCGGTGAGTCACTTTCCATCGCTGATCCCGATGAAGTTTGGATCATGGAAATCATCAGTAAAGGACCTGATAATAAAGGGGCAGTTTGGGTCGCTCAAAAGATCCCTGATGGCTATATTTGCGCCCATGCCAATCAAGCGCGCATTCGACAGTTTCCCTTGAACGATAAAGAAAATTGTCTGTACGCTAAAGATGTTATTTCCTTCGCCCGTGATAAAGGATATTTTAAAGGCGATGATAAAAATTTTAGTTTCGCCGATGCTTATGCGCTGCTGGATTATAGCGCGCTGCGGTTCTGCGAAGCCCGGGTCTGGAGCATGTTTCATCGTGCTGCCCCGTCTTTGAATCTGACGATTGATTATGTTAACGGGGTGAAAGGTGCCGAGCCGTTGCCGTTAATGATTAAGCCGGATAATAAGCTTTCCGTTCACGATGTAATGGAGTTGATGCGGGATCATTTCGAAGAGACAGCATTCGATATGACCAAAGATATCGGCGCCGGACCTTTTCAATTGCCCTATCGCTGGCGACCATTGACCTGGCAGGTGGACAGCGTGGAATATTGTAATGAACGGGCGGTTTCCACTCAACAGACTGGTTTTTCTTTTGTGGCGCAAGCTCGTTCCTGGCTGCCGAATCCGATTGGCGGCGTGCTGTGGTTTAGCGTTGATGATACTTACAGCACGGTTTATGTCCCCATGTATTGCGGCATCAAACAGGTACCCCATAGCTTTGCGGTTGGAACTGGTTCTTTTGAAGACTTTACCTGGGAATCAGCGTTCTGGGTGTTTAATTTTGTTTCCAACTTTGCCTATCAGCGTTACAGCGATATGATCAAAGATATTCAAAAAGTCCAGCGCGATCTGGAAGGGAAATTCCTTGCCGATCAATCCCAGATCGAAGAAGCAGCGATGATTTTATACAAACAATCCCCCCAACTGGCAAGAGACTATTTGACCGATTATTCGGTGAAACTCGGCGATGCCACGGTTCAACGATGGAAAAAGCTCGGTGAATTTCTGCTCTATAAATATCTTGATGGAAACGTAAAAAATGAGCTGGGCCATGTCACGCATCCCGGCTATCCAGAGTCGTGGTATCGACATATTATCAATGACACTGGTGATCATTTAAAGATGAAAAAAATGGAATGAAAAGCAGGTAATTTACACCTCAACATTTAGCTTCCTGCACAAAAACAAATATATCGATAAAAAGGAGTAATGGAGCTTATATTCAATTATCCATTACTCCTACGCTTCATTAGTTTTACCTTTTAGGACTGGTTTATCCAATTTCCAGAAAAAGCCAAACTGATTGCGTTCCTTATTTTTTATGGAGTGGACCGATCTGCCCAATGCGAGACCTTGACTTTCGGAAAGATGCCTCTTTTCCAATTTCAAAACATTTTCTCTCCTCACAATTATTTGTATTGAATAATTAAATTATATTTTTTATATTACTGCTGACCGAAACTGAATTCACAAGTTGATTACTTGCCCTGAAGAAATAATAGAAAAATATCAACGCATTTCAGGTAAAAGTGGTGGTGGTGGACTGCTGTCTGTTGTTATTCAAGGGAAAAGCATTAATTCAATAAAATTATCAAACTAATAAGGCTAACAATTATAGAGGCATCGATTGAAAATGAACAGGATTAAAAATATCGGTATTAAACAAATAAAATATCTCGATGGCCGGCGTCTTCGAAACGCTATTTACGCCAGCACTAAACGGCTGGCGACCAGACAAACTCATTTGAATAAGATCAACGTGTTTCCCGTTCCGGATGGGGATACTGGCACGAATATGGTTCATACCATGAAACATATTTCAGCGAAGCTTTCAGCCACGGACGATAAGTCTATTGAAAACGTAAGCTCACAATTGGCAGAATCGGCTCTGATGGGGGCGCAGGGCAATTCCGGCGCTATTCTCGCTCAATTCTTTAATGGCTTTGCTGAAGGCGTCAAAGGCAAATGGCGACTCACGACGGCATGTTTTGCTGCTGCGGTTCAGCATGCCAGACAAGCTGCTCAAGAGGCGCTCGCCGAACCTAGGGAGGGAACCATCCTGACTGTGATCAGTGACTGGGCAAATTATATTGAAAAAACAGCAAAGAAAACTGAAGACTTCGTCGTCCTGTTAAAAAGCGGACTACAGAAAGCCAGACTATCTCTGGCAGAAACGCCGAAAAAACTGGAAGTGCTTAGGAAAGCTGGTGTGGTCGATGCTGGTGCCCAGGGATTCGTCCATATTCTGGAAGGGATCGTTCATTTTATCGACAAGGGCAAGATCGAAAAAATCATCAATCTTCAGCTTGACCAGGAATCTGCCGAAGCAACAGCAGCGCCAAAAAGCGTGGACTCGGATATTAAATTTCGGTTTTGCACCGAATGTATGGTGACAGCGACATCGATCGATCATCTCCAGCTAAAAAAAGATTTGCACGATCTCGGGGATTCGTTGATCGTCGCTGGCAGCAAAGAGCGGGTGAGAATTCATGTCCATTCGAATTCACCCGATGAGGTTTTTAAGGTGATTTCTAAATATGGTGAAATTTCTGAGCGAAAAATTGATGACATGATTCAACAGCACAATGAAATTTATTCGACTACGAAAGTGGGAAGCATCGGGATCATTACGGATTCGTCCTGCGATCTGCCCTATCAATTTATCCAGGAGAATCATATTCATTTCATTCCCTTGAAGCTGATCTTTGGCGATCGAACCTATCTGGATAAGGTTCAGATTTCGCCCATCGAATTCTACGACAAACTGGTTACCACGCCGCATCATCCTACAACTTCTCAACCCGCACTGGCAGATGTGTTGAAGGTTTATGAACGTGTTCTTCCGCAATATGATTCGGTCTTGTCGATACACCTGCCGAGAGTGGTGAGTGGAACGTTTCAAATCGTTGAGAAGGCGGCGCAAATGTCAGACGAAAAGAAAATTACCTGCATCGATGGAAAAGGAATTTCAGGCGCATTGGGGCTCGTGGTGATGGAAGCCGTGGCAGCAGTCAAAGAAGGGCTGTCATTGGAGCAGGTCAAAGTCAGAGTTCAGCAGGCGATTGAAAACGTCAAAATTTTTATCATGCTGCCGAGCTTGAAATATTTAGTCAAAGGCGGCCGGGTGAGCAAACCCAAAGGCTTGATCGGCAATCTATTGAAGCTCAATCCCATTATTTCGTTTGATAAAGATGGTCGAGTGGTTTTAGCTGCAAAAGCGTTTGGTGAAAAAAATGCCATGAACAAGACGCTGAAGATGGCAGCCCGACATGTTCGCAATTATAAACGGGTTAAATTTATCGTGGCTCATGCCAATGCGTATTCCAAAGCGATGTGGTATGTCGATCAATTGAAAAAGCTGTTCGATGTGAAAGAAGATATCCCCATCGTTGATGCGGCGCCGGTGCTGGGTGTTCATGCTGGACCCGGGACGGCTGGATTTGCGTTTATTGGATACGCGGATTAATTTGGAAATTGACCGGTCACTCCCAGTGACCGGTCAATAGCTTTCCATCTCACCAAGAACAATAATTGAGAGACGAAAAATGTTATCACTCATTTTAATCATCTTTCTAAGCTATCTCGCTGGCTCGATCCCCACCAGCATCATCATGTCCAAACTCACTCGTGGCATTGACATTCGAGATTATGGCAGCGGCAATGCCGGCGGCACGAATACCATTCGCGTGCTTGGCTGGAAGATCGGTATTATCGTTATTCTCGTTGATATTGGAAAAGGTGTATTAGCGACTTTGCTGATCTCGAAATTAAGAATCGATCCTCTGCCGATTAGCGATAATCTGGCTCAAATTCTTGCCGGATTGTCAGCCGTGCTGGGTCACATCTGGACCATCTTTGCCGGATTCAAAGGTGGGAAAGGCGTGGGCACGGCGGCCGGGATGTTATTCTCGCTTTATCCAATTGCTGGCTTAATCTGTCTCATCATTTTTGGGACAGTGCTGCTCACTGGAAGATATGTCTCGGTCGCTTCGATGACCGCCGCGGTTTCACTGCCCATTGTTATTTTGATTTTGAATAATTTTTTTAATTATGCAATTTCCAAAGAGCTTTTTTACTTTGCGATTCTCATGGCGCTGTTGATCGTCTTTACGCATCGGAGCAATATTAAGCGATTATTGAGAGGGGAGGAGAATCGGATTAAGAAGATCAGCTTTAAAAAATCGAAAAGCTGATGCATGACTTTTGTTGAGTTTTTTATAGTTTGGAATTAAAATAATAAGAGATTATCAAAAATCAAAAATATTTTTTGAACGGTCTAAAATTATGTTAGTTGCTGTCTTGCAAAATAATATAAAGCAAAGACAGCGACTAGCGGAAAGCGTTGGTCATGGGAAGTTTATATTTTGGTGATAATCTTTTCGTTTTACGTGATGAAATAAAAAATGAAAGCGTTGACCTGGTTTATCTCGACCCGCCATTTAATAGCAAGCGAGATTACAACCTGCTTTTCAAAACTCCCAAAGGTCACGACTCGGACGCTCAAATAACCGCTTTCGATGATTCTTGGCATTGGGGCGAACAAGCCGAGCGTGAGTTTGCAGAACTTTTACATCAGGAAAATACCGATGTTTCAGAAATGATTCAATCGTTGCGCCGCTTTTTGAATGAAAGCGACTTGATGGCATATCTCACGATGATGGCGAATCGGTTACTTGAATTACGCCGAGTTTTGAAACCATCAGGCAGTTTATATCTTCATTGCGACCCAACCGCCAGTCATTATCTGAAAATCGTTTTGGATACAGTTTTTGGAGCGGAAAATTTTAGAAACGAAGTTATCTGGAAACGAACCAGCGCACACGCTAATGTTGGCAAAAAATACGGCGTTATTAATGACAATATTTTGTTTTATACAAAGTCTGACTCATATGTTTGGAATCAGCAATATTCTGATTACTCAGAAGAACATATTGAAAATTCTTATCGGTTTATTGAGCCAGAGACTGGACGACATTATGCTTCCCGCGATTTAACTGCATCTATGCAACGTGCTTCGTCAGGTCAGTTATACGAGTGGAAAGGCATACGCCCGCCCTCGTCACGTTGCTGGGCATATGCCAAAGAACAAATGGAAAAATTTGAAGCGGAAGGCAAGATTTTATATAGTCAAAAAGGGTATCCTCGCTTAAAAGTGTATCTGGATGAAATGCCTGGAGTACCACTACAAAGTATTTGGTTGGATGTTCCTGTAATAGCAGCGCAATCAGCAGAAAAACTCGGTTATCCAACTCAAAAACCTTTGGCTTTGCTGGAAAGAATTATTCAGGCATCCAGCAATGAAGGCGATGTAGTTTTAGATCCGTTTTGCGGATGTGGAACAGCCGTTCATGCCGCAGAAAGCCTAAAAAGAGAATGGATTGGAATTGATATAACTCATTTGGCAATCAGTTTGATTGAAAAGCGAATTAAGGACGCTTTCCCAAATATCTCTTTTCAGGTTTATGGAACGCCAAAAGATTTAGACGGCGCAAGAGATTTGGCAAACAGAGATAAGTATCAATTTCAATGGTGGGCGTGTTCTCTGGTCAACGCTCAACCTTATCAAGGGAAGAAAAAAGGTTCAGACAGCGGCATTGATGGATTGATTTTCTTTCAGGACGATAATTCTGGCGCAAAGAAAATCATCGTTTCAGTGAAAGGTGGTGAGCATGTCAGCGTAACAATGGTGAAAGATTTAATCGCCACAGTTGAAAGAGAGAAAGCAGCAATGGGTTTGTTTGTTACTTTGGCAGAACCTACCAAGCCGATGATTACCGAAGCAGTGACAGCAGGTTTTTACCAATCGCCAAAAGGCGGGTTTCCGAAAATTCAGATTTTGACGATTGCCGATTTGCTTTCAGGGAAAGCAAAGCCACAGTTTTTCGATATATCGTCAGGCGTGTATAATTTCAAAAAGGCGAAGGTTGAAAGGCAGAAAGTCGAGCAAAAGAGACTTCTATAAAGCCAAGAGCGCAACCAACGAAGCGTGCACTTGACGCTGGGGATCCTGCGGCATTTTCTTTGTAATGCAAAGCAGCAAAGAGGAAAAAGAAATGGTAAATACATTAGAAGACAAAATCCACCCAACTTATTTATAAGTTCTAACCTGAATTTCGAGCTTGGGGACTCATTTTCTTTAAAGAACTTATTTATTTTATGCAGCCTGCATCGTCACAGACGATGCACTCCAAATCAATCAATCCGATACGGCGCATTCCAATAAAATCGAGTCAAACCTTCGGGTGTGCCGAACCAGACATAATCGCCATCCAGCAAAATGCAATTGACGTAATTGCTCAACAAACCATCTTCGGTGGAAAAATGCACCCAGCGTTTTCGCTCTTTATCATATTTTAGAACGCCATTATCGGTCGCCACCCAGGCAGAAAATTCATCCACGGCAATATAATTGACAAACGTCGAGCTGAGAAATCTTCGCTCCGGTCCAGCAGCCCATCTGGTGGAATCCATATAAAACACTTCCACGCCATCTTCTAATCCGAACCAGACCTCTTTATCTTCATAAATTCCGACAGCGCGCACTTCATCGTTCATCGGTCCATTGGGATCATCTTCAAAGCCGCCCGTCCTCTCTGCTGTATCATAAATATAAACGCCATACTCGGTTCCAAGCCAGAGAAGATTCTGCATGATTTCGATAGCATAGACTTTTTTATTCAGCAAATCCTTTCGGGCGATCTCTTTTAGTCTGAACTTTTTGGTGCTTAATGAATCTTTGATAATCTGAGAGAGTCCATTGGCAGTTCCAACCCAGACATTATCTGAATCGACCTCGACATCAAAAACATAATTATCGCCCAGGCCGAAGCTGACATCGAAAGTTCGCCAGTCATCTTCCTCTGGCGAAAAACATGCTAAGCCATGCTCGGTTCCAAACCAGACGCAGGAATCGTCCAGCGCAATGGAAGTCACCTGATCGCTGAACAGGCTATTATTGAAGCGAGCCTGATAATTGGTCCAGGCGTTATTTCGGGTATCCCAATAGGTGATGCCGCTTTCGTCGCCAAACGAGCCAATGCCGCCAATCCAGAAATTGCCATCAAAATCCATCTCCATTGCATTGACATTTTTGATAAACAGCCCGTAAGGCAGCAATTCCAGAATCTGGATCCGATAATCAGCTCTCCCAACACCAGCGCCCCAGGAGCCAACCCAGATCGACCCCCAGGTATCTTTCAAATAGCTGGTTATCCGATAGTTGTTCAAGCGGTAATCTCTGATGAATCCCTCCGGATCAAAAAAGTAGCCACCGTGCATGAATAGGTTTGGGAGATTTCTCAGACTGTTGGATCGCAAGCCCGACCATTTGATCTGTTCCATGGGAACGTTGGATGCCACTGCCTTTGAAAATACTCCTTCCTGATTTTGACTATAGAAGAACTGACCCAATTTAGATTCGAGCCAGACATAGCGATCTTCAAAGCCAATCGAGATTATTTCATCTGTTAATGAAAGTCCAAATTCATCTTTGAAAAAATTTTCCCACCGCCGAAAATTCGTTCGATAGACGCTCACGCCCTGGGGAGTCGAGCACCAGAGATAATCAGTATTAAAATCGTAGGCAACAGTCTGAACATGATTATCGGCCATGCCATCGCTCATTGTCCAGGGCGTCTCCCATTTGTTAGAATAAAAATTGAAGCGGAGCACTCCGCCAGATGTCCCAAAATAGATGTACTCCCGTCCCTCTGCCAGCGACGTGACCCAGCGGTTCATCGAATAGCTCATCCAATCGCCAGGCTCGTAATGGGTGTTGGTGCCCCGGATTCGAGGGGGGACATCCGGCTCTTGAGTTGTGGCTTTGCTGAACAAGATTAAAGAAAAAATCATGATCGACAAGAATATTTTTTTAAACATAACCGATCTCAATAGGATTATGTTTACTTTAAAATCAAATAAACTACAATGGCAATCAAAATGATGCCGCCGACAACAACCCACCAATATTTAGAAAACCAGGACGGCTCCTCTGCTGGCTCTGGCTCCGGTTCTGGAAGCGGAACCAAGGATTCAGTCTCAAACAATAGCCGGTTCTTATTCGCAGTCGATCCTTCCAACTGTGGCGTTTGCGGGTATTGGCTTGATGGCAAAATTCCCCGCAGGGCTTGATAGAATTCATTGTAGGTTAACCGGTCTTTCATCACATCGAGCGCAGCGGCTGAAAAGGCGCCATTCCATCGGCCATTGATTTGGGCATCATAGCTATATTCATCATTGTCGCATCCAGAAATCAGAATTTCAACCATATCCTCATCAGATAAAAATCGTTTTTTTGATTTTGCATTGACAGGAATATCGTCGGTTTTGATGTAGCGTGGTTTCCCCTGAGGCGCCACTCTGGTTACGGTGCCGCTAAAACAGCTATCCGAAATGATAACAAGATGGACGCCGGCTTTGGTTTCACGAATGATTTCCCTGAGCTCATCATCCAAAATCGTACCGTCATAAACGTACAGCGCTTCATCATAGCTATCTTCTTCATCTCCGCTGGTATCTACTACATTGGTTCCATGTCCCGAGTATGAAAAAACAATTACATCATCAGCCTGTGCTTCTGCGACCAAATTTTTTAGCCCATTTAGAAGGTTATTTCGAGTCGCTGAGCTATTTAAAATAATTTTGGTTTCAAATCCATTTAATTGCAGGAAACTCGCCCAATCATTAACGTCATTAACGCAGCCATTTAAATCATTGCTGACGCCGGGGTAATTATTAATTCCTGCACAAATCGCTTTTTTCATATGTAACTCCTATTTTCGTTTTGGTTAAGTTGCCCTTTAATCAAGGCAAAAGATATAAAAAAACTTTTTACAAATTTATCAATAATATTGAATAAAGCAACTGTTATTTTCAATGGCTCAATATCGTGATCGAAAAACCTCGGCTAAAAGTCTCAGGACTTAATGCCATACTTTTTCAGCTTCCGATGTAAATTGGGGCGATCGGTTTTTAAGTTCTCGGCCATACGGGATACATTGCCATTTGCCTTTTTAAATTCTTGCTTCAATAATTGGCGTTCAAAAAATTCCAGTCGATCTCTCAGCGACGTGCCATCTGCTCCGAACTTCGACATTTTTTGGGGAGTAAATTGCGTTGAAAATGATTCAGGCAAAACAGTAACTACATCATCAAAGTCAATCAAATCGCTATCCGACATGATCACCAGTCGCTCAATAAAATTTTTCAGCTCGCGTATATTGCCAGGCCAGGGATACTGAAGCATCGGCGCCAGGGCATCGTCAGCGATCTCAATCGGTTTTTTCCCATTACGAAGACAGTACGTTGAAATAAAATGGCGAGCCAGGATGGGAATATCTTCAGGTCTTTCTTTTAAAGATGGCACCCGAATGGGAACCACGTTCAACCGGAAAAATAAATCTTCTCGAAAACTGCCCTGCTGGATTTGTTGCTGCAAATCTTTGTTGGTCGCCGAAATGATACGAATATCAAATCGAATGGGGCTGGTTCCGCCCACGCGAAGGAATTCATTCTCCTGCAATACCCGTAACAATTTTGCCTGCGATTCCAGCGACAGATCGCCGACTTCATCCAATAACAATGTGCCGTCGTTCGCCTCCTCAAGCATGCCGATTTTCTTTTTGATCGCCCCGGTGAACGCCCCTTTTTCGTGACCAAAAAGCTCGCTCTCGATCAATTCTTTGGGGATAGCGGCGCAATTGACCTTGACAAATGGCTGATGTCTTCGCAAGCTTTGAGCATGAATTTGTCGAGCGACTAATTCTTTTCCAGTGCCGTTTTCGCCATAAATAAGAATTCTGCCATCTGACGGCGCTGCCTTTTCAATCTCCTGACGGACGCGTTCAAGGGCAGGTGAATTCCCCACCATCTCGCAATCAAATTCGACCAGTTTTTTCAGATTCGCCATTTCCCTGAGCATTTGCTGGTGGCTCTCAATATTTTTTACTTCCAGCAGCACCTTATCTGGATTCAATGGCTTTTCAAGAAAATTATAAGCGCCCAATTTGGTTGCTTTGACTGCGATTTGTAGATCAGCGTGACCGCTGATCATGATGATCTTTTGTTCAGGTTTTGCCTTTTTCAATTGCTCCAATACCTGCAAACCATTTTTGCCTGGCAACATGACATCGAGAAAGATCAAATCAAAATATTCATCAATTGCCGTCTGCAAGCCAGAGATGCCATCACAACAGATTTTGGTTTGATGATCCAAATCAGTCAGAAAGCCAGAGAGGGAAGTCCCGATGGCTCGCTCATCGTCAATGATCAGGATTTTTAGTGGCATGTTGTTTCTTGTTTTAGGATAAGCAAATCATTCATTTAATGATAGAAAAATTTTTTCAAAAATGCAAAGGTTATTTTTATAAATAATGACAATATTTTACTGGACACCAACTGATTAAAATTAAAATGCCGAAAACTATAAAAGCTCTTCGGCATTATCTTTTAAAATTATTATTGTCGTCGTTACAGACTTATCGAATATCATACCTCAAAAATGACACAAAGGCTCCGACAAACAGCAGAATCGTCATCAATGCTAAAATTATTAAATCAGGCAGTGCCAGGGAGAAAGATTCGCCAAGGGGCATGAGTTTGAATTCGTGTTGTGGCATATCGTCCAGCACAGGTTTGGGCTGCTCGGTGATCCCAAAATTGATATTTTGTATGATCTGTAATTGGAAACATCAATTCGGAACTTTAATAAATAAGTGTCATTTTATATGCCTGTCTAAAATCTCTAGCAATTAAGTGATAAATATAAATCCCACTAGCAACCTTGCTACCTGAATAATTGGTACCATTCCATTCCACCTGTTTCATTCCTGGCATCATATTATGATTTACCAACGTTCGAATATCTTCTCCACGGATATTATATATTTTAAGCATCACATGTGTTTCGTAAGGTAATTGAAAACTAATAGCAGTTGCAGAATTGAAGGGATTGGGATAATTTTGAAGTACTTCAAAATTTCTAGTGACACTTTTTCCCGCATTAGTAACAGATGTTACCCCTCCAGTTGATGTGTGAATAATTCCACTTTCACCCACAACCCAACCATGTTTATCAGCGACCATTTCAATATCATGAAACTGTCCTATATCTGGCGCTGATATTTCTACCCAGCTTTTACCGGTATCACTGCTAAATATCAAATATTTTATCTGAATACTTTTATAAAAAGCGGCTAATACTTTAGAAGGATCGTTAGGAAAAAAATCAACGTCTGCACTCCATCCTCCCTTAAGGTTTGTTGCATTTTTTGTCCAAGTCTGTCCGCCATCAATGGTCAGGTAAATTGGACTATTTCCTAACCAACAAGCAAGTCCAATTTTTTCATTATAGAATCTAATTGTCCAAAAATCTTTTTGATTTAAAGGAAGCTGTTGCCAGGTTATTCCTCCATCAAGAGTTTTGTGTAAAAATTGGGTCGAATCAGGAACCGCATGGTACGAAAATCGACCATAGCCAACTTCAGGAGAGACGAATTGAATACATCGCCATATATCACTGCTAAAAGCATTGATAAAGTAAGATTGATTTTGCGATCTCCAATTTTTTCCTCCATCGGTAGTTCTTAATATTAAAATCGGATGCTTTGGCAACGCATCTCCCATGGCGACACCATTTAAGCTATACTCAAGCCGAAATGGTTTTCGGATTTAGCTCGATTTCAGCAATATGAAA
>JAEAME010000663.1_pt1 | contig 32030 bp, 37 predicted proteins | sample 8958731 | NCBI WGS metagenome assembly JAEAME01 (sample SAMN16933194, study PRJNA681113) | bioreactor sludge metagenome | isolation source: anerobic bioreactor sludge (Control) | place: India:Bengaluru | collected 2018-10-24
CTGCAAAGAAGATGTACCCTTGAATGCTCTTTGTCCACTTCATTATAGCAAGCTCAACGTGCCAAGCTCGTTGAGCCTCCCCCTCGCGCCCAGGAATGGGCTGGTTGTTGTCAAATCCCTGCTTTTTTATGTTTTAATTAATATTATTTTTAGTCGATGCTATGAGCCTACAGCTATGAGCTGATAGCTAACATGGGTTTTCCATTGAATTCGGAGAGGTACTAGTGTATAATCCTGAAGGTAAATCATGTCGAACGTTGACCTATACACTGGCGGAATACTTGGCCTTCTCTCGTCTGCGGGACCGGTTGCCAAATTTGTGGTATTCATCCTTTTCCTTTTTTCTATAATTTCATGGACGATCATTCTTCTGAAATGGAAACAGTTTAGCAAGACTGAAAAAGAGGGCGAACGTTTCATCAAGACAATCAAGGATGCTGATTCGTTTAAGAAAGTCATTACTTCCTATCGGGAAAACCCTGATAATGCCTTCTATCGCCTTATTGTCTCTTCCTACAAGGAAATCGCATCACGTCACAAGGAAAATCCAGGCCCGCAAGCTGATGTGATCCCTGTTGTGGAAAACACGCTTAGAATAGTCATAACGGAAGAAACAGAGAAACTGGAACGCAGGCTTTCATTTCTTGCCACAACTGCCAATACTGCCCCCTTCATAGGTCTTTTTGGCACAGTGTGGGGTATTATGGATTCGTTCAGAGAAATTGGGGTTCGAGGCACCACAAGCCTTGCTGTGGTTGCTCCCGGTATCAGCGAAGCTCTTATTGCCACCGCCCTTGGCCTCGCCACAGCTATACCGGCTGTTCTTGCCTATAATTATTTTCTTGGTAGACTAAAAAGGATCATCTCCAAAATGGAGAATGCATCCATGTATATAATCAACATTCTTGACAAATGAAATCGAACAGGGATTCTAAAAGCGGCCCTCTCTCCGAAATAAATATCATTCCTCTTGTCGATGTAATGCTCGTTCTGCTCATCATCTTTATGATCACTGCGCCGATGATGCAACACGGGATGAATATTGATATTCCTAAAGTCACGACGAAGCCTTTACCAACAAAAGATGAACCGCAGATCCTGAACATTACCAAAGACCAGAGACTTATTCTAAACGAGAAGAAGCTGGCAGCAAAAGATCTTAAAGCTGCCATTCAGTTATTATTCTCAAATAAATCTACAAAGGAGATTTACCTCCGGGCTGATAAGGAAGTGCCATATGGCTTTGTCGTAAGTTGTATGGGATTGATTCGTGAGGCAGGGGTAGAAAAGATTAATATCGTAACGAAACCCCGTGAAGAGTGATGAAGGAAGAAAGCTGGTCTAAGTTTCTCGTCATATCCACAATCCTCCATGTTTTTCTCATGGCAGCATTCAGTATTTCCATCAAGAAACCTTATAAGAAATTCGATCTCTCCTCGGCTTATTCAGTTGGTCTTGTGGGTGATATCCGCGGAGGCGGCGGAAGCAAAGGCGTTGGGCTTCCTCAGTCAAAACCAATAGTCGAGCCAAAGGCAGCCCCTGAAAAGCCTGCTCCAGCTCCAAAGGAAAAAAAGCAGTTTGCCACAAAACATAAGCCTGTGCCCATGAAAAGCGAACAGGATGCAGTTTCTCTGTCCAAAAAAAAGGCACCCCCTGCAAAGGCATCCCCCTCTAAGGAAGAGTTAAGCCACCTTGAAGCCAGGCTTCGCGATATGAAGAAAAAGACAGATTACCTTGACGTTTCACAAGGCAGGTCAACACCGGGACATGAACGATGGGGTGGCGGAAGCGGCTCAGGAGGTGGTGGCGGTGGGCTTCCCGGGTCAGGAGAAGGAACCGGAAGGCCACTCGATCCGGTGTCCCAGCAATATATGCTAGGAGTTTGGGAAAAAATCAAAAATGCCTGGGGTCTTCCCGGCATGAGTAAATACAGTAAAAACCTTGAGACAATCGTCACCATCAGGGTACGAAAAGACGGGCGCATTGTCGACATCAACATCGAAAAACGATCGGGTAACAGGGTGTATGATGAGTCGATCCTCCGGGTACTCCGATCTGTTGACCCCCTACCCCCCATCCCTTCATCGCTGAATACCGATTCCCTTGAAATAGGTTTCAGGTTCCTGCCCGGAGAACTTTCTTGACCATCCTTGGAAGCATCCTCCTTGGGGCCCTTCAGGGTATTACAGAGTTTCTGCCTATCAGCAGTTCAGCGCATCTCATTATTCTCCCCTGGTTCTTTAAAATAGAAGATGGCAACATAAACAAGCTAACCTATGACGTGATGCTCCACTTCGGCACACTTCTTGCGATATTACTCGTTTATGGGAAACAATTCATCAGCATTTGTATCGAAGGCCTGATAGGCATATGGCATAGGAATTTCCGTCAATCGGTTCTCCTCAAGATCGTTGTGGCAACCATACCGGCAGCAGTTTTTGGTCTTTTGTTCAAGGATGTTATTGAGAATTCCCTGAGAACGCCCTATGTAACGATCTTTACCCTTATTGGAGTTTCCATCCTAATGCTCGTGAGCGAACGAATTCATGTTGAGGATCGGGAACTCTCTTATCCAATAGCGCTGTTGATCGGCATTGCCCAGGCAATTGCACTTGTACCAGGCACATCACGAAGCGGAATCACCATTGTAGCAGGCATACTCCTCGGATTGAGACGAAATGCTGCTATCGATTTTTCTTTTCTCCTTGCAATTCCGATTATTCTTGGCACCTCATTCTATGAGGGGAGACACATTCAATTTCAGGGTGATGGTATCGATCTTTATCTTGTGGGAGTGATTTCAGCATTTATTTTCGGTACTTTGAGTCTCAAGTTTCTCATTACCTACTTAAAAAAACATTCATTCGATGTCTTTGCTTATTACAGATTTTGTCTTGCTGCGCTTCTTCTTCTTTCTGCGTATTACTGAACGGATAAATGAACGGGTTGCTTTTCTCACCAGATCGATAACGTAGTTTCTTGAGAAATAAAGGGTTACAACCATTACAACCGTTACTATGATAAGCCAGAAAAGTTCCCACCAGTGCTCAGTTCTTACTGCACTTCCCTGCATGGTCAGAATCATAGTCCCGGGAAATCTCCCAAAAAGATTCATAAGGATGAAATCCAGAAATCTTAAGCGGGTAAGACCCAGGAAATAACACAGAGCATCTTTGGGAAATCCCGGCAAAAGAAACATTACAAAGGTGATATAGAGACCTTTATGGGTGACAAAAAAATTAAACTTTTCAATATACTGTCTTTTTACTACCTTCTCAACAAATCGCATCCCAAACTTCCGTGCTACCCAGAAGGCAAGCATAGAACCAAGAGTAAGCCCTATCGTTGAAAGGATTGCCCCCCATACCTTGCCGAAGAGAAAACCGCCAACAAAACCTGTCATTTCTCCAGGGATAGGTGCAGCCACGACCTGAAGTACTTGGATGACAATAAAGATAACGGCAGCAAGGGGGCCAAAAGACGCGATGAATTCTCCCAGTTTTCTTGGGTTCAGGAAATACCTATAATAATAGATAATTTCCCGCCAGCCCCCATCGCGGTAGAGATTAAAAATCTCTACAATGAGAAGAAGGGCACATACATAAAGCAAAACCCGAAGGCAAACAGATAGAAATCGTGATTTGACGATTGAATTGCGATTCAAGGTTGAATTGCCACAGTCCTGATCACTTCATCGACTGTAGTTAAACCCTCCCGAAGGAGAGAGATGCAATAATCCTTCAGAGTCTTCATCCCGTTGGCTACTGCTTCCTCCCGAATCACCTGTGTATCGCTTCCTTCAGCAACCAGATGTCTAATCTTATCACTAACGCTCAAAACTTCGTATACTCCAATCCTGCCCTTATATCCGGTAAAACCACAGGCCTCACAACCGACATTACGGTAAAGTTCAATAGTATCAGGCAGGCCAAGAAATCGGGTAGTTGCTGAATCAGGCCTAAAAGGCTCTTTGCATGCCGGGCATATCTTTCTCACCAATCTCTGGGCAATTACTCCAATCACGGATGTTGAAATGAGAAACGGCTCAATCCCCATCTCCATAAGGCGCATAAATGCTGAAGGAGCGTCATTAGCATGAAGGGTTGTAAAAACTAGGTGACCGGTAAGGGCAGCTTCAACTGCGATCTTTGCAGTTTCAGTATCTCTGGTCTCTCCCACAAGAATGATATCAGGGTCTTGTCTCAGGAATGCTCTCAAAACCCTCGCAAAATCAAGGCCTATATCGGGATTCACCTGAACCTGGTTTATACCTGCAATATCATATTCAATAGGATCCTCAACCGTTGATATATTAACATCCGGACTGTTCAGCTCTGATAGGGCGCTATAGAGGGTTGTGCTCTTTCCCGACCCTGTGGGACCTGTTACATATATGATACCGTAAGGCTTCCTGACCATTTCACGAACAAGCGTCAAAGCACCCTGGTTAGTTATTAGCTTATCGAGACCAAGGATGGTATTTGTCTTGTCAAGGATTCGGGTAACAATCTTTTCACCGAACTTAGTCGGAATAGAAGAGACGCGAAAGTCAATCGATTTATCGCTCACTTTCAACGTAGTTCGACCATCCTGGGGGAGTCTTCGTTCTGTAATGTCAAGCTTGGACATGATCTTGATCCTGCTCATAAGGGGAAGCTGTACTTTCTTTGGGAGAACCATCTCTTCTCTCAACATCCCATCCACTCTGAAACGGATCTTTACGGTTTTTTCCATGGGCTCAATATGGATGTCGCTTGCTTCTTTTTTTATTGCCATTGCCACTATTGAATTGGCAAGCCTGATCATCGGGGCAGCTTGCGCCTCTTGCTCAAGGTCAGTTATCCCGATTTCTCCCTCGACAGCTTCCTGGAAATCTATCTCTTTTAGAATGTCTGCCTGAAGGGAATCAATGCTGTCAAAAAAAGGCAGCTTGCCAGGCTGTTTTTCGTTCGATTCCTTTCCGATAACTCTTGAATATTCATTCTCCATAAACCTTTTGAGGTCTTCCTCGGCCACCACAGCCGGCTCAATGGCAATTCCTCTGACAAACTTCCTGACCTCGTCAATTGCAGGAAGGTTATTGGGATTCACCATGGCAAGAGTAAGGGTATTCCGTGAATATGCGATAGGGAGGACATTGTGGTTGGTAATTATCTGCTCTGGAACAAGCGAGAGGACACTCGGATCCAGTTTCAATCGTGAAAGAAAGACGAAATCGAGGCCCTTCTGGAAATTCATTTCTTCGATACGCTTTGCAAGAATTTTATTCAGCGAAATTGCCATGGATGGGTACATCAGCATAATTTCATAAAGATCATTCTTATACAAACAGAGAAGTGCTGTTGGCTGCATAGTCACGAGCACCGTTGCCGATCTTGGGGTTTCGTTCAACAGAGCCATTTCGCCAAAACATTCACCTTTACCCAGGGTTGTAATCGACAGATTTACCCCCAGGTAAGGCTCCTTCCTTTTTACTTCTACCATGCCTTCCTTGATAAAGAACATGATATCACCGGGAGATCCTTCCTTCAGAATTACCGAGTTCGGCGGATAGATTTTCTCTGTTAATCTGTCCGCAATCTTTTGCAGCTCGTCTTCATTAAGGTCTTTGAAGAGTTCGATACTTTTGAGGCAGGAGATTTTATCCGCGTAATCGATCACCGACCGAATCTCCTGTTACGATGCTGATAACTCCGAATTGCCCGTAAAAAATCTATCTTTCTGAAAACCGGCCAGAGCGCATCACAGAAGTAGAATTCACTATAGGCGCTCTGCCAGAGAAGAAACCCACTCATGCGAATCTCTCCGCTTGTACGAATAATAAGATCAGGGTCAGGTATTCCATAGGTGTAAAGATGATTTGTGATATCGTCTGCACAAATGGTATCTGCCAATTCTTCAGAAGAACATGATTTTTTCTCCCGTATCACTTTTTTTACTGCATCGACAATTTCTTCCCTTCCACCGTATCCAAGGGCTATGTTAAGTATGTGGTTCGTGTTATCTTTTGTCGACATCTCTGATTTATGGATTGCCTTTTTCAGTTCTTCAGGTAACATATCAAGATTGCCAAGGGCTTTTATCTGGATTCCATTTTTTCTGATGATAGGATTTTTTGAAAGTTCAGTAATCTTTTCTTCAATGACCTTCAAGAGGGATGCCACTTCGTTTTTGTCTCTCTGGGTATTATCTGTTGAAAGAACCCAAATGGTTATAATTTTAATACCGAACTCAACGCACCACTTGAGCACGTCATCGAGTTTGTTCGCCCCTGCCTTGTGGCCCATGGCTACATTTTCAAACCCCATCTCCTTTGCGTAGCGTCGATTTCCATCGAGAATAAGGCCAATATGGACAGGAAGTTTTCCTTTTCGGACCTCCCGTTCCAGAAGCTTCCCGTATGAATAGTAAAGCAAACTTCTAACTGGCATTGAACTATTATAATGCAAATATTGCCCAATACACAAACATATTCGGGGTACCGTATTTCCATCAGATAAGAAGAGCGGTAATGTTTGAACGAAATGCTCACGATGTCAACAGACAAATTTTTCTAACTCAGGTTCTTGACACAGTTTTTACTGATGACTAATTTTTTTTTGAAAAAATAATATAGGCTGGCAACTCAGCCGGATGGGCAAAGAAAAACATTGATAAAGGAGGTAGGAAAGATGTTGTGGACTACAGGACTTGGGAGATTTGCAGATAGCTTTGATCCATGGGCACAACTGAGCCGCATGGAGAACGAGATGAACAGAATGCTGTCTCGATATACCTATCCCACGTCGAGCGAGTTTCCGGCATTTAATATCTGGGGAACACCGGATCAGGTGGTTGTTACAACTGAGATACCAGGCATCGATCCCAAATCGATCGAGATATCAGTTGCCGGTTCTACGCTCACGGTGAGAGGATTAAGAGACCCGGAACAGATGGAAAAAGGCGCATCTTATCACCGCCGCGAACGTTGGTATGGAAAGTTCAGCAAAACAATTGAACTGCCGTTTACCATAGAGGCCAATGAGGTTGAAGCGCGTTTTTCGAAAGGGATACTTTCCATAACCCTGCCACGATCAGAGGCGGAAAAGCCGAAAAAAGTCACGGTAAAATCAGCGTAAAGGAGGTATGGCCATGTCTGAGGTAACCAAAGAAGTTCAGGAACAAGAAAAAACTCAGGTAGAACGTACACGTTCGACAAATATTTACACGCCGGACGTTGACATATTGGAGAAAGATGACAGCATTATCGTCTTTGCGGATATCCCCGGTGCAAGTGAGTCAAGCGTAAACATCACCCTTGAAAAGGACGTGTTGAGCATTTACGCAAAAGTGGAGCCTGAGGTACCGGAGAAACATCAATTGCTCCGTGCAGAGTACGGCGTAGGCGATTACCAGCGCAGCTTTACTCTCTCCAATGAGGTCGACAGGGAGAAAATAGAAGCAATGGTAAAAAACGGTGTGCTAAGGCTCGTTCTGCCAAAAGCAAAAGAAGCGCAGACCAGGAAAATCATTGTGCAGGCAGGATAGGGTCAGAAAAACCTATTAAGAATGTTGGGAGGTACATCATGGCTATAAAAACAGATACAATGCAAAAAAGCAAACCAGGGACACAGATGGAGGCCAGACGTGAGTGGGAGATTCCTTTTGCCACACTACAAAGGGAAATGAACCGGCTTTTTGATAGTTTTTTTGGAGGAGTCAATCTGTCTCCGTGGGCGCCTCTCGAACGAGGAGTAGCTGAGGCATTCACCCCCCGCGTCAATGTATCAGAGACCGACAAGGAAATCAAAGTTTCAGCGGAACTTCCAGGCTTAGACGAAAATGATATAGACGTCTCCCTGACTCGCGATGCGTTGACAATCAAGGGTGAGAAGAAGGAAGAAAAAGAGGAGAAGGGAACCAGCCACTGCCGCGTGGAACGTTCATATGGTTCGTTCACCCGATCCATTCCGCTTCCTGTTGATGTGAATACCGACAAGGTAGAAGCGACTTTTAAAAAGGGTGTTCTTTACGTCACACTACCGAAGACGGTAAATGCAATTGAAAAGACAAAAAAAATTCAAGTCAAATCAAAGTGATAGCAAAAATTAGCCTGAGAGGGTCTCTGGGCCCTCTCAGAAAGTTCGTTTTACAGAAACCTGTATCCCTTTTTTGGTTCTGGCTTTTTTCAGGATTATGCCAAAGGCGGTAAAGATTGCCGATGACGCTTACAGCAAAACTATATCGAGTAAATGAGCTATTGAGAAATACCTGCACAAAATTCACTGAATAATTTCAAACAAATTACTGTCTCACGAAAGATCACATTTTTCGCCAACCTTTTTAATGCAGCTAACAATCCCCTTAGAGTGGAGTCTGACAACGGTTTCAAAGAGGATATACTTTGTTGTCAGGATTGGGATTCGCAGCTTTTCTGCAAGCTGAATTGTTTCTGGAAAAGGGTGTTTTCCGCGAACCATAACAATGCCTGCAAGATCTATAATACTAGCTGTATGGACAATCTGAGAGTTATTGAGCCCGGTCAGCAATAAACTTCCTGACGTACAATAAACCAAAACATCACTCATCATGTCAGAGCAGCCACCTTTTGTTACCTCCAGGTCCAGCTGATCGTGGCCAACGATAACTTCTGCGTCCAATGCTTCTTTCACTTCACGTAGCGTCACTGCATACTCCCTTTTGGCTTGTCTTCTTCAATCTGCTTGATCGAACTTTGCCGCGTTTATTCTTCTCCCGCTACCTTGCGGTTTCGATACACATCGTAATCCGGCACAAGACGGTTATAATCTTCATCCATCAAAGGAGAGGAGATCATAAAATCTGCTGTTGTGCGATTGCAGGCTACCGGGATGTTCCAGACAACCGCCATACGCAAAAGCGCTTTGACATCCGGATCGTGGGGCTGCGGTTCGAGGGGATCCCAGAAAAAGATGAGAAAGTCGATTTCGCTGTCTGCTATCTTGGCGCCGATTTGCTGATCCCCGCCTAATGGTCCACTCTGAAGCTTGTTGATTTTAAAACCAAGCTCCTTTTCTAAAATCTCGCCGGTTGTCCCTGTCGCATATATCTTATGGTGAGCCAGGAGTACGCGGTTGAATTTTGCCCATTCAACGAGATCAAACTTCTTGTTGTCATGCGCAACAAGGGCAATTTTCTTATCGTTCTCCATTGCCATTTTTTTATGCCTCATTGAAATCTCCCTCCATAAAATTATACTAAACCATCGTTCAATTCACTTCTTGATTCTTACCCTACTTCCATATCACTCTAACACGGTACGGTCTTTGAAAGGGCGGTATCAATGTGAACGTATCGCAAGTTCCAACCCTGTCAGTCCCAACCTCAAAGGCTCAAGTACAGCAAGGCTAAATTTGTCAGCATTCTCGGAGGATGCCCCGATGCACCAAGACTCGCCGTCTCGCTGTGTGCAACATGACCCCGGGCGTTCAACATCTTGTTGGTGGCCTCCAGAACATCGCTATCACTTTCGACTAGCAAAATGTGGTGCTTTCGTCCGGAAGCCACCATTGAGGCAATTCCTTCATCGAGAGTGACTGGCAGCTTCCCTCAATTGTGAATATTTTTTTCAGGATAAAAAGAAAAGTGAAGCGTAAGATTCTTGAAGATCAACTCCAATGCAATTTCATAAGTATAGCATGCTTTGTGAGAAATAAATAGTTTAGAATAAATTTATGAAAACGTTGCCTCAAAAAAACTTATAAGTGATCAATGAGGAAAAAAGTATACTATCAAAACAAATGGTTTTTTTACATTAAAACAGTTAGGCCTTCGTCGCTGGAATATTTGTCAAAAATAAATTTAATTTTTGCCTTATTCAGTTTGAGGTGGGATTAAGCTATTTAATGCCATTTTTCATGCGTTTCTATTTTTGAATAGTGGAAACCGTCGTCAAAAAAAGCCCCCTTGTTAAGGGAGGCTTTTAAACGTACAGTGAGGCTCAGGACTTTAGCTTTCGAACGTTTCCGGCCGCAGGACCCTTGGGGCCCTGAACAATATCAAAACTGACACGCTCTCCCTCGGAAAGTGACTTAAAACCTTCTCCCTGGATCGCGGTGTGATGCACAAATAAATCCTTGCCGCCATCCTCCTGCTCGATAAAACCAAATCCCTTTGCATCGTTAAACCATTTGACTTTTCCTTCTGGCATCCTCATTCTCCTTAATGTATTCTGAAATGATTTAGTATGAATGATTCTTCGTGGAGATGCAAGATTATTATTTCTTTACCAACAGGGACTGACTGCCACATGGAATGGTCGAGCCTTCATAACCCTGCTGGATGGTTGGTAAAAAAGATACCAGCAAGATCTGAGTGAGAAGATTTTCGAACTGATTGATGACTATCATCGAAAACGTTATCCATGTTTTTAGGGAATTTACGGTGAGACAAAATGGTTATTCTAAAAAGTCTTGCAATTTTGTTACTTTTGTGCCATACTAAAGCAAGAAGTTTCGGAAACATTTGTTTGTAGTAACCGCAGAAATATTTCATTTTTGTTGTCTCTTCATAACACAGGTCCGTATCCTTCAAATTCAAAAAAGAGAGGTAGTAAAATGTCACAAGGTACAGTGAAGTGGTTCAACGAGTCAAAAGGTTTTGGTTTCATTACGAAGGATGACGGCACAGATGTGTTTGTACACTATTCTTCCATTCAGACCAGTGGTTTTAAATCACTGACGGAAGGTGAGGCAGTAAGCTTTGATGTTGTTAGCGGTCCAAAAGGTCCAGCTGCATCAAACGTCGTGAAAGGCTAATCCCCAAGTGGCAGGTTGAGACTCTCTTGACCTGCCTCGTTTTAAATCCGCAGATCTTTCGTTAATTGCAGGAATAAATGGCAAACATCAATGGAAGACCCTTTAGATATTCTCACGTGACATATCGATGAAAAAAGAGTATATTAGGTAAAGCCAGTTACATCTTCTTTACAACGCAGCTCATTACAAGATCGGCTGATACGGACTACAATCGTTTCTCGATTCTTAAAACACCATCAATCAGAGCACTGAAGGGACATAGAAATGAGTACACAGGTGACAGCAGAAATGGCAAACGTGGTAGAATTCATTGCTATCAGGCAGCGGATTGAGTTACTCGCTAAACAGATTGAATCTACTACCGCACAAAAAGAAGCTGCTGAGTCAGCTCTTAGACTTGACGAGGCAACCAAGTTGTTGGTGACGCTGGCAGCTATGGCAAGCAACGATGTTCAGGAAATTGTCATTGGGCGTTTGACAAGACAGCTTGTTGGTCTTGGAATAAAGGTAAAATCATTAACAGGCAAGAAAAGAGCCTCGAAAAAACAACCAGCCGTGTAACAAAACCCTTAGTGGCATGAACATAGGCAAAAAAAATAGATGAGGCGAGATAGTTGGGGAAGACCACAAGGTAAATAAGCACCTTTAAGGGCTTATATTCTTTCAGATTGGCCCTCTAGGATAAGGAACAACATCATGAAAAAAGAAGGAAACACGGCAGAGCTTCTTGCAAGCGATGACGCGTTAGATAATGCAGAGTTGCCTGTGGGTGGGCGCCATGAAGGGGCCCTGATACTCAAAGCAACTCCTCGATCAAGGAAGGGAGAGCTTATTTCTCGGGGAGCGAAGGAAATACGGTGTATTTATTGCCGTCAGATCAAAGCCTTGGCCGGCGCTGAGGACTTTGAAGAGGGATGGGTTTGTGAAGATTGCCTGTCGGGCAATACGGAGCCAAAAAATCTGCAAAAGATAAGTTAGTGACGTTCAGAGGCCAGTCAGGGAAATCACAATAAGACAAAAAGTTTCGGATGCGAGGCGCCAAAATTAGCATGAGTAATGAGGCACAGAATGAAGATACTGTCTGTAATGAAACAGGGGAATTATTACACTGTCTTTTATGAAACGAATTCCCATTATATCAGGGAAGACATCTTTACAAATAATAAAGCGACTACGCACTATCTGAGAGAACAGTATGGCGACTATGATCAGTTTGTTAACATCATGAGAAAGCTAGACTCCGATACCAAATTCCTTATTGAGCCTATCGAGCTAGAAGAGATCAACTACAAGAGCATTCAAAAACTTTATGACAAGTTATCAACCAAGTTTGGATGGTAATGATGGCGTTGAACACAATTGATAAGCATGTACGGCAATGGATTTAATTTGATTTTAGAGTATAGCAACGCATAGCAGAAGTGCTTATTAAGTGCAAGAGTGGGGTTTCAGGAACGCACCCTCCCCGACACAATGCATTGCGGTTATGAAAAGCCCTAGAACGCTATAGGCATGTTTGATTTCAAAACCTATTTCTCACTATAAACAGCGCCAGAAAACATTCAACAAACTTCATCAGGATTCCAGCTTATAAGATTTGACCTCCCCAACACTATTATCGAATGAAATACTCGTAAACCCCGCTCTCCTGAGGTGAGAGAAAAAAGCTGTTTCATCGGCAACTCTATTGATTGATCTAATTCGAAACACCGCGGAGGATATCTTTAAAGATGTCTTGTCTGCCCCGTCTAGGTCAATTTCAACACAAATCCCTTTGCTAACAAAATACTGATCCAATTCATTGGCCAGTGTTTTACGCTGATTGACCATGTATTGATTTACCGCGACTGCGTAAGCGTCACGCATCTTTTTTTTCCTTAGGACTACCTCATCCGCAAGACCCTTGGCTGTATCATATTGTGGTGCTTGGGGACCTATTGCCATCAGATGCCGTTTGGCATCGTTAAGCCTTCCCCATACGGTTTTCATGGGATCTGCATCTATACAATAACCATCTTGGAGAGCATTCTTTGCTTCTTCCAAATGCTCAGCAGAGGAAAGGCTTTGGAAGGATTTCCGTATCTGTTTGTTTACTGAATCTTTGATTAAATTTGGTTCAGGAGGCAAGAACTGATCATTCGTACACTCATCCTCATTCGCAAATGGTATTTTCATGGCTGGCCTCCTCAAAGAATGTTTACAAATCAACTGGCGTTTCGTGCTGCTGATCAGGCGGTCAAGTTGTTGTTCAAATCCTGTATTACGGGTAGGTTATGTGACAGGCTACGTATAATTTATTTTAGCACATAGCCAGTCCGAAAGATATGGGAAAAAGATAGATACTATCATTTCTCAGTTTTCTGTGTTAGTATAAACTTCGTCCGTTGAATCTGTCTCTTGCCTTCACATTTTTAGCGAATAATAATTGCTTTGCAGGATAGGGATCAATCTCCCGACAAACATATCAAAAAAGTAATTACCAAGCGCCATTTAAGGTTTTGAAAATAGGGAAAGTTGGTTACTGAAAATAGTCAAACGCCTTGGCCAGACGCTTGGTTTGTCTTGCCGAAATGGTACGCATTAGACACACAAGGAGATTTTATGCTAATTGGAAAAATCAATGACAAAAGGTATCAAAAGCTACTGGTAACTGTGCGGGAAGTCAAGGGAGCAAAAATGATAGATTTCAGGATGCATCATTTGGGTGTAGATGGAGAGTTGCTCGCTACTCAGGCCGGCGTTTCACTAACGGCGGATCAGGCAGGACAGGCAATTGAGCTGCTGGTAGAAGCCAGGAGAAGGCTGATCGAACAAGGCTGAGGATCATTTGCTTCAGGAAAATACCGTACGAAAATTAGTAGATTCTTACGGGCAAGCCCGTGGCACTAAAACATACACACGCTACGCGAATTATAAACGCATTCACCCACACTTAAAAGTGTGATCCTCTGTGTGGGGCTTGCGTTTTCGGGTACCCATGAGTATTGATACGGGTGATGGAAGCTCTACACAAGCACAGCGAGCGTGAAGGGGAGTCTCTGACGGCTTAGCCGGGGCTGGGTACCCACTCAGTGGGTGGCGGCAACGCAAGTCCCAGTAATGGATGTGGTGGGGCAAGCGATGGAAGTACTGTCAGTAATGAAATATTGTCATTATTACACAGTCCTCTTCGAAACGGATTCCAATTATATCGGGGAAGACATCTTTAGATAATAAGACAACTAAGCAACATCCGAAGGATCAGTAAGGTGACTATGATCAAGTTTGGATGGTGATGAAAATGATACTCTGTCTCATTTTCATGCTGTAATCCTTTATCCCATCGTCCAGTACTAATGTAAACTTTGTAGAACCCGAAACAAATCCCTTTTCAAAAAAAACGAGCTCAGTTTTCAAAAACAGCGATGCCCTGAAACAATTAATCGAAGCTACTCGTGGAAAAAAATAACAAATGAGCGGTGCGCGTAAATTATAATCCGGAGTTTTCGAATTTTTTAGTCACGAAATATTGACAATTTTACGCAACGGTGTAAAATGTAAAATACATTAGCACTAGATGTAATGAATCAGGGGGGGTGTAAAGCAGCTTTGCCAAAAAAACAGGTAAGGTGGGGGTTATGAGAACACAAAAGGATTGGTTTGACCTTGGTGTTAGCTATGGAGAATCAGGCTTATATCAAGAGGCGATTGAGGCGTACAAGCAGGCCATACAGATACAACCTGACAATGCAGCGACCCATAATAACCTCGGCACTGCTTACGGAAAATCAGGCCTTCATAAAGAGTCGATTGAGTCATATAAACAAGCGATTCAGATTGAACCGAATGATGCGGCAGCGCATTTTAACCTTGGTCTTGCCTACCGGGAATCAGGAGGGAGGCAATAGAAGCGTTCAAAGAAGCAATACGAATACAGCCGAACAAGGCAATGGCTCATTGCGGTCTTGGTCTTGCTTATGTTGAATCGGGCATGTTCAGGGAAGCAACAGAGGTGCTTAAACAGGCCATACAGATGCGGCCCTACGATGCAAGAACTCATTATTGGCTTGGCATAACCTACGGAAAATCAGACAACCACAAAGATGCAATAGAAGCATATAAGCAAGCCATACGGATAAAGCCCAACTACGCAGACGCACACTATCATTTGGGGATAGCCTATACCCGTTTAAATGACAGAAAGGCTGCCTTGCATGAACATAGTATTTTGAAAAAACTTGATGAACAGATGGCCGATAAACTATTTAAGTTTATCCATGAATAATGTCTACCGGGCATTGATTCAGGGCCTAGTTGCCGTACCTAGGCGTTTTCCCAAATTGCCCTGACCTTTTTCAATGACATGGACAAGTAGGTTCTCTCAAGCGAGAAGACTTCAAGCGTCATTGTCTCATCGTAGCCTGATGCCTTAATTACTGCAAGTCCTCCTGCCACATCCACACTGCCTGCACCCACAGGCAAATGCTCATCCTCCTGCCCACTGTTGTCTCCTATGTGCACATGACCGATCCGTCCATGAGCTATTTTGACAAAGGCTGCGGCCTGATTTTTGGGAGCCCGGATATTGGCATGGCCAAGATCCAGGGTCATCATCAACCCAGGATTTCTGTCGAGGACTTCAGCAAACTCTTCCGGACGATACATGTGGCCGGCTCGGGGAAACATATTCTCAAGGCATACCCTAATGCCAAGCCCTGCTGACTTTCCGAGGATCCTGCTTAGAGATTCTGCTGCGTATTGTTTCCCAATTTCCGGGGTAAAGTTTATCATACCCGTCAGGTATCCGGGGTGGAGCACCGCTTTTTTCACACCCAATTGGGCTGCCAAATCGAGGGTCTTGAACACTTCTGCAACGGAAGCCTCACGCATGGAGGGATAGACATCGGCCAGCCAGACGAAAGTCGGCAGGTGGACAACAGGAAGTCTGAGGCCTTCATCGTCCAAGACAGACCTAATTTCGGCCAACTTGGGGCGTAGCACCTCAGGAACACAGTGGGGCGGGTCCAGGCAAAGCTCCAGATAATCGAAACCGAGCGCTGCTAGGGCCTTAATCTCCCCTATCAGTGGCCTCAGCGGATTATTGGTGGCACCGTAAATCATAAAATCAATCGCAATATTTTCACCTGACATTTCATGAATTGCAACGAAAAAAGGATGTTCAGAACGATATGGTATTCGAAGCGGTATCCTAGTTCTGGAACTGTATTGGCCTTGCCCGCCCTGTAAGGGATTTGATGGCATCCTTCAGACCATCCACGGTTAGCTCGAACATAGGAAAAACCTTGCCGATGGTGTCCACCGTATAGTGGCCCCAGAAATTCCTGTGGGTCGGATTAAGCCATACGGAATGGGGAAAGTGATTCTTTATTTTGAGAAGCCACTCGAGACCCGGCGTGTCGTTGTAGGAAAAGTAATCGATACACCCGTTGATATCGAAAAGCTCTGAATATGCCATCCGGGCATCACCAACCAAAACCACCTTATATCCCTTATGAAACTGAGAGAAGAGTTTCTCTGTAGGCACCTTTTTGTAATTGGCGATATCCTCGTAGACATCCTGATAAATGCAATTATGGAAGAAATAATACTTTAATTCTTTGAAGTGGTTTGCCTGCGTTGCCGCTGAGAACAACCTTTCACAGAGCTGGGTATAGGGAAGCATTGACCCACCCGTATCCATGAGCAGAATAAGCCGAATAGAATTCTCGCGGGACCTGTTAAATACAAGCTCAATTTCTCCGCCCTCTTTTGCCGTCTTATCTATTGTTTCCGGGATGTCCAGTTCTTCCTGTGACCCTTCCCTTTTTAATTCCCTGAGTTTCTTGAGGGCCATTTTCGTCTGCCGCACATCGAGTATGATATCGTTCCGATAGTTCCTGAACCTGCGCTCCTCGGCAACCTTCGCAGCAGATTGCATCCATGACTCGCCACCGACCCTTATGCCGCCGGGATGGTATCCATAGGCGCCAAAGGGAGAAGTGCCTCCTGTCCCAATCCATTTGCCGCCGCCATCATGGCGTTCTTTCTGTTCTTTCAAGCGCTCCCTGAACTGCCGCATAAGCTCTTCCATATCATGCTCTTTCTTGAACTCCTCAAGCTTCTTTTGGAATTCTGCCATTTCTTCGGGGGAAAGTTTTGGTAACTTGTGAAGGGGGTTCTCAAGCCATTCCATAACCTTGTCGAGTTCTACGGGGCTCGATGAAATGCCGCCAAAGTACTCCTGAAAAGCAAGGTCGAACATGTCGTAATACGCTTCACTTTTCACAAGGAATGCCCTGCCAATATAGTAAAGATGGTTAAGACTTGACTGGAAATAGCCGCCATGTAACGCTTCCATAAAGGATACCCACTCCGTTACCGTTACGGGCACGCCCTTTTTTCTCAATGTGTAGAAAAAATCTGTAAACATATACTATCTTCTCCGGAAAACTCCACCGCCCTGCGCATTGGAAAGCCTGACAAACCTGCTTGTATCAAGTTCGTTCTTAAGTAATGTTCCAAGAAAGGGGATTTCTGAAGTAATCTTGTCAACATGGATACCACCTAAGGCCAGCGCCTTTATCCAATCAAGCAGTTCACTGGTTGATGGTTTCTTGCGGAGACCATCAACCTCGCGAATCCAGTAGAATCTCTTGATGGCTTCCTTTACAAGCTTCATCTCGATATCCGGGTAATGGACCTTTACAATCCGTTCCATCATATCTTCATCAGGGAACTCAATATAATGGAATATACAGCGACGCAAAAAGGCGTCAGGAAGTTCCTTTTCAGAGTTACTGGTGATAATCACGATGGGTCTTTGGGTTGCAGTCACTTCTTCATCAAGTTCTGGTATGTGGAACGACATCTCGTCAAGTTCATTGAGGAGGTCATTGGGAAACTCAACATCTGCCTTGTCTATCTCATCGATAAGAAGCACCAGTTTTTCATCGCTCCTAAATGCCTGTCCAAGTTTACCGAGTTTGATATACTGTCGAATATCGGAGATGTCTTTATCTTTAAAGCGTGCATCGTTCAGCCTCTGAACTGTGTCATAAACATAAAGGCCATCCTTTGCCTTCGTGGTTGACTTGACATTCCAGATGAGAAGCTTTTTGTTCAGTGCCTCTGCAATGCTATGAGCCAAAAGTGTCTTGCCGGTTCCTGGTTCACCCTTAATAACAAGCGGTTTCCCAAGGGCGATTGCAACGTTGACTATCTCCATCAGGGGTTTCGAGGCAATGTAGTCGTCACTACCCCTGTAGCCTTGTCCGGACTGTGTCATATGTAAGCCTCCTTAGCAAAAGTGAAAAATATCACGAATATTATAAGGTTTCTGGGGGTAAAAGTCAATCACCGGGGTGATTTGGTGATTGCTTCCGTTCAGTGGGTAAACAATGTGCGGGCAGATAGTATTTAGTTATAGTATATAAGCTTACCGCTTTCAGCTATGCGCTTTTTCCCATCGCCCATAGCCCTCTTGTCTATCGCGCGCTTTTTATATCGTATAACACCATCCAAAGCGATCAGGTCGCTCGCCGTATTGGATACCAGTGATCTCATCATAAAGACCCTGGGCACCAGGACCTATTTTACCGCCATTAATGACAACCTTGGCATCGCCATGCTGAATCTCTCCCACCGGGGAAATAACTGCGGCCGTACCAGTCCCAAAGCACTCTTTCATTGCCCCGGACTTAGCCGTCTCAATAACCTCGTCAATGGATATGCGTCGCTCTGAAACCTTCTTTCCATAATCTTTCCATAAGTGGATGACCGTCTGACGGGTTATACCGTCCAGAACACTCCCTTCGAGGGGAGGCGTTACAAGCTCATCACCAATTACAAAACATATGTTCATGGTGCCTACTTCTTCTATGTATTTTCTTTCAATGCCGTCGAGCCACAGCACCTGGGTGAATCCCTTGTGCTTTGCATCTTCTCCAGGGTAAAGGCTTGCCGCATAGTTCGCAGGCGTCTTGGCCATGCCAAGTCCTCCCCGGACGGCACGAACAAACTCTCCTGAGGTGATGAGCTTAACAGGGTTGATACCCTCCTTGTAATATGCACCTACAGGGGATGTAATAATCATAAAACGATACTTCTCTGAAACCCTTACACCAAGAAAGTTATCCATGGCAATGATAAAAGGGCGGATATAGAGTGAGTTTCCTTTTTTGCGGGGTACCCATCCTTTGTCAAGAAGAATTAGCTCTTTAAGGCTTCCGATGAAAGTTTCAAAATCTATATCAGGGATACAAAGACGATTAGATGACTTGAGCATCCTTGCATGATACCTATCTGGGCGAAAAACCTTAATCTCGCCGTCTCTGCCATAGAATGCTTTAAGACCTTCAAATATGGCCTGTCCATAATGGAACGTACATAAAGCAGGGTATATCTCCATCGGCCCGTATGGAACAATTTTTGGGTCTAACCACTTGCCGTTTTCGTAATCCATGAGTACCATGTGGTCCGAAAGAATCTCGCCGAACTGTAATTTGTCAAAATCCACGTCCTGTAATCTGCTTTTGGCAGTCTTCATGATCTCGATCTTCACTGGCATACCTCCTTTAAGGGCTCTTGCCGAAAAAATATTCTATCAGACCATCTGCATAATTTCAATTATCTCATGCATCTAACCTTTTACAACTCAGATAATTTTATGGTAATCTTATTGAACACCATGGTCATCTCAATTTCAAACCAGAAAGGTGGCGTTGGCAAAACAACGACAGCGGTCAACCTATCCGCATCCATTGCCGTTGCAGAGCAAAGAACCTTGTTGATTGACATCGATCCCCAATGCAATGCCACATCAGGTTTTGGCATTTCTTACAACAGGCTCGATGCTAGCCTCTATCATATTCTTATTGGTGAAAAAAGTATCAAAGACGTCATTCGAAAAACCATGATTCCCTTCCTTGATATCATTCCATCCCATCCTGATCTCATTGGGTCTGAAATTGAACTCCTCGAAGCCGAAGAGAGAGAATTTATATTACGCAAGGTACTCGAAGAAATAATCTCAGATTATGATTTTATCTTTATTGATTGCCCTCCTTCGCTGGGCCTCCTAACCATCAACGCACTGGCTGCCTCTGATTACGTTATAATACCACTTCAATGCGAATACTTTGCCCTTGAAGGTCTTGCTCTCCTCCAGCGAACAATCTCCATCATTAAAAAACGACTGAATCCAAAATTGGATACCCTAGGAATCCTTCTCACAATGTTCGACAGAAGAAATAACCTCTCTTTTCGTGTATGGGAGGAGGTAAATAAATGTTTTGTAGATGGGGTCTTTAAGACTGTTATTCCCAGAAATGTAAAACTCAGCGAATCACCAAGTTATGGAAAACCGGTATTACTTTATGATATAAGTTCAAGGGGAGCAGAAAGTTATCTTGAGCTCGCATCGGAAATACTGGAAAAAAGAGGATAAATGTTAAAGAAGGACCCGTTAGGGAGAGGCCTGTCAGCCATACTTCAGGACGTTGAAGAAAGAGGATCCTCAAGGCTGATCCCTATTGATCAGATCGTTCCAAATCCAGATCAGCCAAGGATTGCTATACGGGAAGAAACCATCTTAGAGCTTGCAACATCAATCCAGGAAAAAGGCCTGCTTCAACCAATCTTACTTCGAAGAAAAAATGGCAAATACGAGATTATCGCAGGTGAAAGAAGATACCGTGCTTCCCTCAAGGCCGGGCTCAGAGAAGTTCCTGCCATCATTAAAGATGTTGACGATAGAGAAGCCCTTGAACTTGCGCTTATCGAAAATCTTCAGAGAGAGGACCTAAACCCTGTTGAAGTAGCTATGGTGTATGAAAAATTCATAAAAGAATTTGATTATACCCAGGAGGATCTTGCGAAAAAAATCGGTTTCGACAGGAGCTCGATCTCCAACTTTATCAGGCTTTTGAAGCTTCCCGATTGGATTAAGGACCTGATGCGCGACGGAAAGCTGACCCAGGGCCACGGAAGGGTTCTCACATCGCTCAAGAGCGAAAAAGAACAGAAAAGGTTTGTTGACAGAGTCCTCAAAGAAGGGATATCTGTCAGAGAACTGGAAAGGGAAGTCAAGAAGAAAAAAGCACAGCGTAACTCCTCATTTGCATATGCGGAAGAGAAGCTCCGGGATACCCTGAAAACAAAAGTAAACATTACATACCGAAAAAATAAAGGTAAGATTATTATAGAGTTTTACTCAAAAGATGACCTTGGAAGAATCATCTCAATCTTTTCTGAAAAAGACGCATAAAAAGGTTTGCAAATTTTTTTGACGTATGTTAGAAAACTATGTGAAATAATTCTTTTGGAAAAAAAGGAGTAGTAGATGATAGAGTTCAATATTACGCTCCTCATCCAGTTTCTTAATCTTCTTGTACTTTTGTTCCTCCTCAATTTTTTGCTGTTCAAACCTGTTCTAAAAGCAATTAACAAGCGCGAGAAGACCCTCGGTTCGCTTTTCGATAAGGTCGAGGACACAAAGCAGGAAGCTGTCAAGTTTGAACAGGCATATGTTGAAGGAACGACAGAACTCAAGAAACCGATCCTGGATGGAAAGGAATCTGCCCTGGCTGAAGCTCGCAAGACATCTATGGGCCTTATTGAGACGGCAAGAGCAGAACTCTCAGATGAATTGGCAAAAGTAAAAACCGAGTTAGAAAGAGAGAGCAAGAGTATATCTAATGCATTAAAAGACGAGGTAGATAAGCTCTCTACTGAGGTTGCAGAAAAGATATTGAAAAGGAGTCTCTAATGACTGCGGGTACCGGGTCCTGGTTAGATTGGGCATTTAAGATTTTTAATTTTGCAGTCCTTGTTGCCATACTGGTAAAATTTGCCAGCAAGCCGTTAATCAACTTCCTGCGGTCCAGGAGCACAGGAGTGCAATCAAAGCTGGATGAGGCCGACAAGCTGTTTAAGGAGGCTGAGGTCCTGAAGAACGAATACCAGGAACGTCTGTCAAAGCTTGATGGAGAGATTGAGGCCTTCAAGAAAACGGTCCAGGAAGATACAGAGAAGGAAAAGAATAAAATCCTAGCTGAGGCAACCGAGTTTGCAAACAGAATCAAGGAGCAGGCGAATATCACCTATCAGCAGGAACTGCGCGAAATGAAAAGCAAGATCAAGGAAGAGATTGCGAAGCTTACCATGGCGCGCGCCGAAAAGCTTATCGTGGAAAAGTATAACAGTAAGGATCACGAGCAGATAGTTGACGAGTTTATAGAAAAACTAAGGAGTCTAAATTGATACGACAGTCCATCGCGAAAAGATATGCGAAAGGCCTATTCGCCGTGGGAGAGAAAGACGGTCAGTACAAAGGTTACTTGGCTGAATTGGAAAACATTCTGGGTCTTTTTGAGAAGGAACAGCGGTTAAAGAAGGCGCTTATGCTTCCACTCCTTGAGATACAGAAGAGAAAAGAGCTCCTGAGCGATACTATGAGGATTTCCGGCACATCCCTTCCTTTGGCGAACATGCTGACCATGCTTCTGGAAAAAAATAGGATGAGTTACCTCCCAATTATCAGAGATGTTTATAGTGATCTTGTTGATGATAAAGAGAACAGGGCACGAGGTACAGTCTGGACAGCTTTTCCGCTTGATCCGGCGCTAATCAAAAGGATCGAAGGGGTGCTCCAAGAGAAGTTTCGCAAGAAAGAAATTATTCTATCAGCAATTGAGGATAAAAGACTCATTGGTGGGGTTAAGGTAGCGATAAAGGGAACCATAATTGACGGTAGTGTAAAAAGGCAGCTTGAAATCTTGAAGGAAAATATTTTGAAGGAGTAACGTTTATGGAGATTAAGGCAGACGAGATAAGCAGGATTATAGAACAGAAGATATCGGGTTTTGAAAGGGAGGTCGACCTTCAGGAAACAGGTGTTATTATCTCCATTGGCGACGGTATCGCAAGGATTTACGGTCTTGAAAACTCGATGGCCGGAGAGTTGCTTGAGTTCCCTCACAACATTACCGGTATGGTGCTCAACCTCGAAGAAGATAACATAGGCGCTGTTGTTTTTGGCGAAGATTACAAGATCAAAGAAGGCGACATCGTAAAAAGGACCGGAAGAATTGCACAGGTTCCAGTGGGTGAGGCAATTATCGGCAGGGTTGTCGATGCCCTTGGCAATCCCATCGACGGCAAGGGACCCATTGAAGCAAAAGAGTTCAGGAACGTTGAACAGACAGCCCCCGGTGTTGTTGTCCGTCAGCCCGTGAAGGAGCCTATACAGACCGGCATAAAGGCAATTGATGCAATGATCCCCATTGGAAGAGGCCAGCGGGAGTTGATTATCGGCGACAGAGGCACTGGCAAATCAGTCATCGCCATAGACACGATAATCAACCAGAAAGGTACAGACGTTTTCTGTATATATGTTGCAATCGGCCAGAAACGGTCTTCAGTCGCACGTCTTGTAGACCTGCTTACAACATATGGGGCAATGGAATACACAACCGTTATTGCTGCAACAGCAAGCGATCCGGCACCTCTCCAATATCTTGCTCCCTTTGCAGGTACATCTATGGGTGAGTACTTCAGGGATAATGGAAAACACGCACTCATTATTTATGATGATTTGTCAAAGCACGCCGTTGCCTACCGACAGTTGTCACTGTTGCTCCGCCGTCCACCGGCTAGGGAGGCCTATCCCGGCGACATCTTCTTCCTCCACTCAAGACTTCTTGAAAGATCCGCAAAATGGGACGATGCCCATGGTGGCGGATCGCTAACATCACTCCCTATCATTGAGACTCAGGCAGGTGACGTATCGGCATATATTCCTACAAATGTTATCTCCATTACTGATGGTCAGATATACCTTGAACCGGAACTTTTTTATGCAGGTGTCAGACCAGCAATCAACGTGGGTCTTTCCGTTTCAAGGGTTGGCGGTAATGCACAGATTAAAGCTATGAAGCAGGTTGCCGGAAGGCTAAGGCTTGAACTTGCCCAGTATCGCGAAATGGCTGCATTTGCAAAATTCGGGAGCGATCTTGACAGAGCAACCCAGCAGCTGCTTGCCCGCGGATCAAGGCTGACTGAGCTTCTGAAACAGGGCCAGTACGTTCCAATCCCAGTTGAGAAGCAGGTGGTTCTCATGTATGCCGGCGCACATGGTTATATCGACAACTACCCTGAAAGCGCATTGAAAAAATACGAGCAGGAAATGCTCAGTTATGTGGAAAGCAAGCATCCCGATATCGTGTCTGACATAAAGGAAAAGAAACAGCTGGACAGCCAGATCGAGGATAAACTCACCACAGCCCTGAATAATTTTAAAGAACAATTCGTTTATTAAGGATAAGGATACACAATGGCTACCTTACGGGATATTAAACGGAAGATTAGCAGCATCAACAGCACCCAGACCATCACGCGAACAATGAAGATGGTTTCGGCTGCAAAGCTGAGAAAAGCCCAGGATGAGCTTGATAAAATAAAGGCTTACGCACTTAAGATGGAAGAGGTCGTCGGAAGAGTTACCAGGATGTTGCCTGCCAATGCCCACCCTCTTATGACTGCGAGGGAAGAGGTAAAAAAAGTACTTATAGTATCAATAGCTTCTGACAGAGGCCTATGCGGCGCTTTCAATGTAAACATAGGACTTCAGGCAGAAAATTATACCACGCAGAATAAAAATCAGTATGAGCGAATAGGCGTTTATGTTTTTGGAAGAAAGGCGAAAGACTATCTCTCACGGAGAAAGGTCGATATTTTCAAGGAACGGGTCGATATAAAGAAAGTTGACCAGGAATTTGTGAATACAATAGCATCAGAGCTTGTTCAACTTTATATGAACGGTGAATTTGATAAGGTCTATCTGGGCTATACTCATTTTGCCTCTCCTGTGAAACAGATAGCAGTCTTCGAAGAATTACTGCCCATACAAACAGAACGGGAAGTTGAAGGTGAAACCTTTGAGTACCTTTACGAGCCTAAAAGGGATGTAATCGTCGAAACATTGCTTCCCAAATATCTGAGCACAAAAATCTACTACGCGCTTATAGAATCCCAAACCTCAGAACATGCGGCTAGGATGAGTGCTATGGAAAATGCAACAAGCAATTGCGGGGAGATGGTACGGTATCTCACCCTCGTATATAATAAACGCAGGCAGGAAAGCATAACCAACGAAATGATGGATATTGTTGGTGGTGCCGAAGCCTTGAGAGGCACATAATTAAGGAGGAAAATAGATGAGCGAGGAAGTAAAAGGAAAGATTGTCCAGGTAATTGGAACGGTAGCTGATATTAGATTCCCATCTGATAACCTCCCTCCAATATTTGGAGCAATATATGTTACGAATCCAACAATAAGTGATAAAACGGACAACCTAATCCTTGAAGTTGCCCAGCATGTCGGTGACAGCACGGTTCGGTGTATCGCTATGGAAACCACTGACGGTTTACGTCGCGGTCAGGAAGCTACCTACAAAGGTGCACAGATCAGTATCCCCGTGGGCAATCAGATTCTTGGACGGGTATTGAATGTTATCGGGAACCCAGTAGATGGCGGGCCTCCCCTGTCAACAGATAAAATGTATCCGATTCACCGGCCGGCTCCTACCCTTACAATGCAGAATACAAAGGTGGAACTTCTCGAAACAGGCGTTAAAGTCATCGATCTTCTCGAACCGTATTCAAAGGGTGGAAAGGTAGGTCTTTTTGGTGGTGCAGGCGTTGGTAAGACAGTTGTCATCATGGAGATGATTCACAATATAGCCATGCACCATGGTGGTATTTCGGTTTTCGGTGGCGTTGGAGAAAGAACCCGTGAAGGAAATGACCTTTGGCTTGAAATGAAAGGATCAGGCGTTATTGATAAAACCGCGCTTGTGTATGGACAGATGACAGAGGTACCTGGTGCGAGGGCAAGAATCGGTCTCACCGCTCTGACTGCTGCCGAATATTTCCGTGATGAGGAAGGCCAGGACGTGCTCCTCTTTATCGACAATATCTTCCGTTTTACGCAGGCAAACTCAGAAGTGTCTGCTCTTCTCGGCAGGATGCCCTCAGCTGTCGGTTATCAGCCAACCCTTGCAACAGACCTTGGTGAACTTCAAGAGAGAATCACTTCAACCTTAAAGGGTTCTATTACATCGGTTCAGGCAATCTACGTTCCGGCAGACGACCTTACAGATCCGGCTCCAGCAACAACATTTGCTCATCTCGACGCTACAACGGTTCTTTCACGTCAAATCGCAGAGCTTGGTATTTATCCTGCTGTTGACCCTCTCGACTCAACCAGCCGTATCCTTGACCCTACCATCGTGGGACAGGAGCATTATGAATGCGCCCGTGAAGTCCAGAGGATACTCCAGAAATATAAAGACCTTCAGGATATCATTGCGATCCTTGGTATGGACGAGCTTTCCGAAGAGGACAAGCTGGTCGTCGCACGTGCAAGAAAAATACAAAGATTCCTCTCGCAGCCATTTTTCGTCGCAGAACAATTTACAGGCCAGCCGGGAAGGTATGTAACCCTTAAAGATTCGATCCGCGGATTTAAAGAAATCTGCTCGGGGCTTCACGATGAGCTACCTGAGCAGGCATTCTACATGGTCGGCACCATCGAAGAGGCAGTGGAAAAAGCCAAGGAATTCATGGGAGAACAGTAATCATGGCAATGCTCAACCTGGAAATTATCACACCCGAGAAGGTGCTCGTCAAAGAAGAAGTAGACATGGTTGAAGCAAATGGTGCGCTGGGTGAATTTGGTCTTCTTCCCGGTCATACGGAGTTCCTTACCACACTCGAAATTGGCGAGATACGGTACATGAAAAACGGAAAAACCTTCACTCTTGCCACGAGTGGGGGCATTGCAGAGGTTGTTAATGATAAAATTACCTTTCTTCTTGATACCGGAGAGTTGGCAGAAGATATTGATTTGGCACGAGCACAGATTGCCCACGACGAAGCACAGGAGAGGCTCAAGGAGCTGACAACTGACAATACTGAATACCGAAGGTATGAATTGGCCCTGCTCCGTTCCATAGCAAGGATAAAAGTCGCATCAGCGAGAAAGCTGTAAGGAAACAATACGCTGATTTGGTTCAACGTATTGTTTTATCCAACTGTTGTTGTTCCTTTTTAGGCTTACCTGACGGGTATGGTAAGGTCTTTGATCTAATACCTTTAGACATGTCATAGGGCTTGGCAGTTCCATAAGCGCTATTTTTCATAGCCACTTTCCATCATTAATGCGTTGAAAACCATTTCCAAGTAGAGTAAGATAGAATGAATGGACGAGTCTAAAGCTCACCTGGCAAAGCTCGAGCTACAACATCCCAACAAATTTGTATCTGAGGAGTCTTTTTTTGGACATATCCATGCGGGTAACCGAATTTTCATTGGAACGGCGTGCGGTGAACCGCAATACCTCTCGAAAGCCCTCATTCGCTATGTGGAATCAAATCCTAAGGCCGTTCTCGACGCCGAGGTTCTTCATATCTGGAGTCTTGGCGTAGTGCCTTACACAGATGTCAAGTTCAAACGAAACTTCCGCAAGAATGCATTTTTCATCGGCGATTATGCCCGGGAAACGATCAATAAAGGAGAGGGTGATTATTCTCCTGTTTTTCTCTCTCAGGTTCCAAGGCTTATCAGGAGAAACATGATTCCCATCGATGTTGCGTTCATCCAGACTTCGCTTCCTGACGAACACTGATATATGAGCCTCGGCGTTAGTGTCGATATTGTTAAGAGTGCCGTCGAAAAGGCATCTATCGTGATTGAGCAGGTTAATAGCTATATGCCCGTGTCCACGGAGATACTTTCCTTCATATTAATGATGTCGATTTCATCATTCCTTACGATGAACCGCTGCTAGAGTACGAGGCAACAGTACCGAGTGATATCGCAGAACGGATCGGAAAACATGTTGCAAGCATAGTCGAGAATGGCGATACGATACAAGTGGGGTATGGCTTCTACGCCAAACGCCATACTGGCAGCATTAGGAAGCAAACAAAATCTTGGAGTCCACACAGAACTATTTTCAGAAGGCATAGCTGAGCTCATGAGGAAGGGAGTGGTGAACAACAGTAAGAAGCCCATTGACCACGATAAGACGGTGGCGGCCTTCTGTATGGGAACTAAGGAGACCTACGCATTTATAGATGACAACCCTGCCGTTGAATTCAGGACCATTGACTACACGAATAATCCCGCTGTTATATCAGCGCTCGGCAATATTGTTGCGATCAACAGCGCCCTTGAGATAGATCTCACAGGGCAGGCAACTGCAGAGTCGATCGGTAAAAGTTTTTACAGTGGCATCGGTGGCCAGGCAGATTTTATGCGCGGCTCGGTTCTTACCCCAAATGGTAAGAGTATCCTCGTGCTACAATCAACAGCCAAGGATGACGCCGGTTCAAGAATCGTGCCTTTCCTGAAAGAAGGCGCAGGAGTAACGCTTACCAGGGGAGATATTCATTCTGTTGTCACCGAATTTGGAATTGCGTATCTCCATGGCAAGAACATCAGGGAACGTGCAATGGCTCTTATCGCCATCGCCAGCCCAAAATTTCAACCCTGGCTCATTGAAGAGGCGAAAAAGCAGGCCTTGATCTATAGAGACCAAGCGTTCATTGGTGGGAAGAGCGGTGAGTATCCTGAAGAACTCGAAATCCCCAAAATCACACGGTCAGGTCTGAACATTCTTCTCCGGCCTGTAAGAATCAGCGACGAACCTCTTTTAAAGAATTTTTATTACTCCCTGTCTGAATTGACCGTTTATAAAAGATTCATGTCGGCCCGAAAGGATATGCCCCATGAGAAGCTGCAGCAATTCTTTGTCGTTATTGATTACACAAAAGAAATGGTAATTCTTGCCGTATTAAGACAGAAAGGACGGGAGAGTATCGCGGGGGCTGCTCAGTATAGGGGGCGTGCAGAAAGCCTTACTCCAGAAGTTGCTATCATGGTCGATGATAAATACCAGAACCGGGGTATCGGAACCGAACTTCTTACACATCTCACCTATATTGCAAAAAAACAGGGGTTGCTTGGCTTTTCCGCTGAGGCGCTCAAAGAGAACAGCGTTATGATGCACCTCTTTGAAAAAATAGGTTTCGCCATAGAAAAAGAGTCCTTACCGGATGCGTCTACCCTAAAGCTTGGCTTTCGGGAAACCCAATAATCAAAGGAGGATGCTGATGATAAAGGTTTTCATTGCAATGATCTTCATTGCACTAACACTGGCTGGTTGCTGAATTCCCTGAGTCCCGGTAGGTTGCCGGGAGTTCATTTCATCTTATAGCTCTGTCAGCTTCAGCGAGTTACCCTTCATCTGAATGGGAATCAAGAAATTGGGCTGTGATTATGAATAAAAAAGGCGCCTCAATCTGAGACGCCTTTTTTATTCTTTAAAAATATTTCTCTACTCGAGTTTTTCCTGGCCTACTCTCATGCTGTAGAAGGAACGATATACAAAGACGAGGGCAACGATCAGGAACACAATACCGAGGCCGGTCTTGAGACCCTGAGAAGTCATGGTAACCGCTATTTCCGTTGCAAGAAGCCCGAAAAGAGTGGTGAACTTAATGACCGGATTCATGGAGACCGATGATGTATCCTTAAAAGGGTCACCAACCGTGTCACCCACGACTGCTGCTTCATGAAGAGCCGTGCCCTTTTCCTTCAGATCAACCTCGACAATCTTCTTGGCGTTATCCCAGGCACCACCGGCGTTGGCAAGAAAGATGGCTTGGAAAAGACCGAAGAAGGCAATCGCAATGAGATACCCGATGAAAAAATACGGGTTGAAGAAAGAGAGAGCAAGAGCAAGAAAAAAGATGACAATGAAAATGTTGATCATGCCTTTCTGGGCGTACTGAGTGCATATCTTGACGACTTCCTTGCTATCCTCAATAGACGCCTCCGCCTTGTCAAGATTGATATTTTTCTTGATAAAAACGACGGCTCGGTAAGCGCCGGTCGTGACAGCCTGTGTTGCGGCTCCCGTAAACCAGTAGATTATTGCCCCGCCCATGAGGAGCCCGAGGATTATTTTGGGATTGACAAGGCTTAAATGTGCAATGACGTTTCCATACATGTTTTCAAGAAGAATGATAATGCCGAAGACCATGGTGGTAGCACCGACGACGGCCGTACCGATGAGCACCGGTTTTGCTGTTGCTTTAAATGTGTTGCCCGCTCCATCTGCTTCTTCGAGGTAATCCTTTGCAACGTCGAAGTTGGGCTCGAAACCGAACTGCTTCTTGATCTCTGCCTTCACATTAGGGACGCTCTCGATCCTGGAAAGCTCGTACACAGACTGGGCATTGTCGGCAACGGGGCCATAAGAGTCAACGGCGATTGTGATGGGACCCATGCCGAGAAAACCAAAAGCCACAAGGCCGAACGCGAAAACAGGGGCTGCAAAGACAAACTGCGGAGGCATAATAGCAAGAATCGATGCATGCTGAGACACCATGTAAGCAATGAACATAAGGAAAAGGATCACAAGTCCTTCCCAGAATGCGGAGAAGTTGCCGGCCACAAAACCTGACAGGATGTCCAGGGATGCACCACCATGTCGAGCGGCGCTGACTACTTCTTGGACGTGGCGGGACTTGGTACTGGTAAAGATCTTTGTGAATTCCGGAATCAAAGCGCCGGCGATTGTGCCGCACGAGATAATTGTGGCAAGAGCCCACCATAAGCCGGGATACTGGGCATTCTGTTCACCAAGGAGCATGTAACTTGCCCAGAAGGTGACGGCGATTGAGATTATCGAGGTGATCCAAACGAGATTGGTAAGGGGTTGCTCGAAATCAAATTTTGTTTTTGAACCATACAGGGAACTGGTGATACCCTTATTGACGAAGTATGAAACAAGGGCGGTAAGGATCATGAGGATACGCATTGAGAATATCCAGATGATCAGGATTGCCGACATTAAAGGAGCTGTAGCCAGGGCCAGAGCGAGGAAAGCGACTAATGCAACACCGGTCACGCCGTATGTCTCAAAACCATCTGCCGTGGGACCAACACTGTCGCCGGCGTTGTCTCCTGTACAGTCAGCGATAACACCAGGGTTCTTGGGGTCGTCTTCAGGCAGGTGGAAAACGATCTTCATAAGGTCAGAGCCGATATCGGCTATCTTCGTGAAGATACCGCCTGCGATTCTGAGTGCAGAGGCACCGAGGGACTCACCGATTGCAAAACCGATAAAGCTTGGGCCGACTAATTCTTTCGGAAGGAACACGAGGATACAGATCATGAAGAAGAGCTCTACGCTCACGAGGAGAAGACCGACGCTCATTCCAGAGGTAAGGGGTATATTGACGACATCGACCGGTTTCCCGCGGAGGGAAGAGAAAGCGGTCCTGGAGTTGGCGCGCGTGTTGATGCGCATGCCGAACCAGGCCACGCCGTAGGAACCGAGGATACCGAGAATAGAGGCGAGGAGGATGATGATCATATTGCCGAATGGCGCATGGCTCAGGCCCATGAAGTAATAAACCATGCATATTGCGATAAGCACCCACAGGATTATAAGGAACTTGCCCTGTTGGGCCAGATAGGACTTACAGGTTTGCCAGATGATCTCTGACACTTCCAGCATAGCCTCGTGACAGGGAAGATTCTTTGTCTGGTTAGCCTGAATGATGGAAAATACAAGTCCGATAAAACAGACAACGATGCCAAAATACATGATAGACAGGCCGCTCAATCCACCGAAGATACTGAATGATACTTTGGAAAGGTCAGGCAGAATAATATCCGCCTCGCCTGCAAAAGCACTCGAAACCAACAGGAGCAACATAATACCGAGCGAGGACAACATTAAAACCGGTTTAAACCTTTTGATGAAACTCATCTCCAACCTCCTTACAAATATTTTAGTACACGTAAAATTTCTTGTGCCAAACTTTGTTGCCTATTTTCACTTGCTTGATAAAAGATTGGTTTATTTTAAAACTTTTTAATCAGCAATGTCAATCAACTTATGAAATAATTCACAATTCAATTTTGCTACTATAGCTCTGCCTTAAAAAGCCGCATTGTTCCAAATAAAAGGCGGGATGAAAAGAAAACTTACCACGGAAAAGTTGGTTACGTAATTCCCGTAATCTTTGGCTGTTTTGTTTTATTTGATGTATGATGAGAAAAACAAAGCTTAGTAGATAAACTCAATTGCGTCAGAAAACAACGGAGGTTGTGTATTATTGATTCGGCAATCAAATACCTGAATGTTATCACCTCGCATATGCCACCATAGGGTGTCTGAAATAACTCTGTACACGGGAGGGT